>Ga0209719_1000211_pt1 | contig 89611 bp, 81 predicted proteins | sample AD_JPNAS2_MetaG_FD_184421 | JGI IMG/M metagenome (GOLD analysis project Ga0209719, IMG submission 184421) | Active sludge microbial communities of municipal wastewater-treating anaerobic digesters from Japan - AD_JPNAS2_MetaG (SPAdes) (version 2) | ecosystem: Engineered > Bioreactor > Anaerobic...
GGCCATTCCCTACCGCGACGAATACATCATCGCCGTCGGTTCGAGCTTTGAAAAATACCTGGCCAGCCTGGATAAGCTTGCCGGCCTGGACGTCCGAATGATTTGCGCTGACCATTACGGATGCGTTGAGGGAGTTGAGGCGAGGGAATACATCGGGCAAACCAGAGCCGCGGCGCTTCAGATGATGGACCGGATGCGCGAGGCGCTGGCGCAGGAGGGAAGCGTCGAGGCCGCGGCCCGGCAATTGATCAGGCTTCACTACGAACGAAGGCCGGATTACTTTGTCCATCCGGACATTCTGCTTAGAACCTACACGCAAATGCTCAAACAACTCACCGGATAAAAAACTATTTGAAGCTGTGCTCCGCGTCCGGAAAAGCGCCGGTTTTCACCTCTGAGGCGTAGCGCTTGACCGCGTTTTTGATTTCCTGGCTCAGATGGGCGTATCTTTTGACGAATTTGGGCGTCATTCGGTCGTTCATGCCCAGCATGTCGTTTACGACCAGGACCTGCCCGTCGCAGGAAACCCCCGCGCCGATGCCGATGGTCGGAATGGACAGGATGCGGGTGATTTCCGCGGCCAGCTTTTCCGGCACGCATTCCAGCACCACGGAAAAGGCGCCCGCTTCTTCGAGAATCACGGCGTCCTTCATCATTTTTTCCGCCGCGTCCTCCTTCTTGCCCTGTACTTTGTAGCCGCCGAGCTGGTGGACCGATTGCGGCGTAAGCCCCAGATGCGCCATGACCGGAATGCCGGAGAGCGTCATTTTACGGACGATTTCCGCGTGCTCCCGGCCCCCTTCGAGTTTGACGGCCTGAGCGTTGCCCTCTTTTAAAAAACGTCCGGCATTGGCCAGCGCCGCCTCCTGCGACACCTGGTAGGAAAGAAAAGGCATGTCCGCCACAATCAGCGCCTTGACCGATCCCCGGGCCACCGCTCTTGTGTGATGGATCATGTCCTCCATCGTCACGGGAAGCGTGGTGTCGTAGCCCAGAACGACATTGCCCAGAGAATCGCCGACGAGCAGAATGTCGATGTCGCTTTCGTCCAGAATGGACGCCATGCCGAAGTCGTAGGCCGTCAGCATGGTGATTTTCTCGCCCTGCGTTTTCATTTTCTTGATATCCAGAATCGTTTTCCGGCTGATCTTAGTCTGCGTGCTCATGTTTTGCTCCTTTCAGCATTCCCAGAATTTCCTTGGCCTGAGCGGCGCTCAGTGTGCCTTTTTCCCTGGCGAGTTTCACCGCGATGGCGCCCATGTGAGCATACATCGAAGCGAAGTCGGGAAGATGGCGTGCCATGGCGTCGATGTGTTTCTGAATGGTTTCCGAATCGCCGCGCGCGATCGGTCCGGTGAGGGCGTTCGGGCAGCCCTGATTCTCAATATTTTTCAAACTGCCGTACACCAGCGGCAGATAGGCCCTGCGGGCGTCTTTCTCCGAAAAACCGATGGACCTGTAAACGGCTTCGACGACGCTCAAAAGCGAGACGAGGTAATTCGATGCGATGCAGGCGGCCACGTGGTACAGAGGCTTCTGCGCGGCGGAGACGGGAATGGGAATGCCCTGAAGATCGCGGACGATGTCCGCCGCCAGTCTCTTTGCGCCCGCGGCGGCCGTGACGCCGAAGTAGCTTCCCGGTATGCTGGAAACGGCTCCGTCAATGGAGGAAAAACTCTGCAGCGGATGAATGCTGGCGGTGAGAGCGCCGGCCCGGGCGGCGGGGGCGAGCAGATCCAGGCCTCCGGCGCCGCTCATGTGAAAAACTTTTTTCCCCTTCACGTCCGAGCCGGAAACGATCTGGGCGCAGGCGGCCGCGATGCGGCCATCCGGCGTCGTGATCAGAATGCAGTCGGCGAGCTTAGCCGCCTGGGCCGGATGATGAAACCCCGGCGCCCGAATGTAGGACGCGGCGCGTTTCAGATGAGCGGCGGAAAGATCGGCAACGGCCGCGACGTTATGGCCTGACTTCTGCAGCAGAAATCCGATGGCTGTGCCGACCATGCCGGTCCCGACCACGGCGAAGGTGAGCGAAGACTTTTTTTTCATTTTCACGTCCATAAAAAAAGGGTCTTCCGCGGCGTAAGGAAGACCCGTATTTGACAGTTTTGTGGCGACTCCCGTCTCAGTCTGCAACAAGTGATCCAAGCGGTTGGAAGCTTCCTAGCACACGGGGCCTGAGCCGTCAAATAATTTTTCCCCGCCAAAATAGCTTGTTTTTGCTTGATTTTGCGGCTAAACAGCCAACAGGGGAACAAAATGAAAAAAGTGGAGTTGATGATATTCGATTTTGACGGAACGCTCGCGGACACGGGAGCGGACATTGCCGCTTCCGTCAATCACGCCCTGAGAGCGCTGGGGCTGGCATCAAGGCCGGTTGGGGAGATTCTCAGTTTTGTCGGAGACGGCGTGCGGATTTTGATGGAAAGAGCGCTGGGTGATGATCATCGCTCAAGGCTGGAGGAGGCAATGGAATTTTTCCTTCAACATTACGAAAATCATCTGCTGGATCACACGAAGCTCTACCCGGCGGCCGAAGAGGTGTTGAATCACTTTCGTTCCAAAAAGAAAGTCATCCTGACCAACAAGCGTTATTACCTGACGGTGGCGATCGCCAAAGGGCTCAAGATCGACCGGCATTTTCTGGAAATTGTAGGCGCGGATTCGACGCCGTTTCAAAAGCCGGACGGGCGAGTCATTTCCTGTCTTCTGGAAAAGTATGATGTCGCCCCGCACAGGGCCGTGATGATCGGCGACGGCCGCAACGATGTGGAGGCGGCCCGAAACGCCGGAACCTTGTCCTGCGTTCATTTGAACGGACTGGGCAACCGGGAGGCAATGCTCAAAATGGGCGCCGATGCTTATGTGGAGCGCCTGACGGAAATCAAATCCCTGTTTCAATGACGATGATCCGGAAAGTAGAACAGACCATTCGAAAATACTCCATGCTGGAGAAGGGCGACCGGGTGGTGGTCGCTCTGTCCGGGGGGGCGGATTCCTGCGCGCTGCTTGGGGCGCTTGCGGCTCTTGCGCCGCCGTGGCGTCTGGAATTGATTGCCGCCCATTTCAATCACGGACTGCGCGGCGAAGAGTCTGACGGGGACGAAGCGTTTTGCCGTTCGCTGGCCGGAAAGACCGGTCTGGTTTTTGCAACGCAAAAGCTGGCCGAAACCGCGATTCCCGCGGGCCTGTCCCCGGAAGACTATCTGCGGCGGGAAAGGTTTCGCTTCCTGGACCGGACGGCCGAAGATTACAGGGCGAATAAAATCGCGCTCGGACATCACCGCGACGACCAGGCGGAGACCTTTTTGATCAACATGATCCGCGGAAGCGGTCTGGACGGACTGAAAGGCTTTCTGCCCGTTCGGGAGAACCGGTACATCCGACCGCTCATCGGCGTATCCCGGGAGGAAATTCTAGGTTTTCTCAGGGAGCGGGGCGCGGGCTTTCGCGAGGACGCATCCAATTCGGAAGGGATTTATCTGCGCAATCGGGTCCGCCTGGATCTGATCCCCTTTCTTCGGGAAAAATTCAATCCTCAAATGGAGCAGACGCTGGCGAGGACGGCGGAAATTATCCGCCGCGACGACTCATTCATCGATGAATGCGTTCGGAAGGTTCTGTGCCTGCCGCATATTCGAAAAGAGGAAAACGAAATTTCCTTTTCCGCTTCGTCCGTTCTTTCCCTTCATGACGCGCTCGTTTACCGGGTTCTTAAGTCTCTTCTGGAGGGCCTGGCGGCCGGGGAAGGCGGTTTCTCCTTCTCCCATCTTCAGGCGCTGGCCGGCCTGCTGAAAGAGAGCCGGACGGGAAAAAGGCTCTCTCTGCCGCATGGAATCGCCGCCCGCAGAGAATATGACCGCGTGATCCTCACGGCTGAACCCGAAGAAAGCAGTCCGCGCTACGAATATCCCCTGATGATCCCCGGCGAGGTCGAAGTCCGGGAAAGACGGATGATCTTTTCCATCCGGCGGGAAAAGGAAGTCCCCGTGAATTTAAAAGACCGCTCCGCGTTTTTCTTTGACGGAGACAAAATCCGGGAGCCGCTGGTGGTCCGAAACCGCCGGGAAGGCGACCGGTTTGAGCCGCTGGGAACAAAAGGGTCCCAGAAAATCAAAAAGCTGTTCATGGACCGCAAGATTCCCAGACGGGAGCGCGGCCGCATCGCGCTTCTGGCCGACCGGGAATCCGTGATCTGGATTGAAAATATGCATTTCAGCGAGAGGGTGAAGGTGACGCCCGAAACGAAAAACCTGCTGGTTTTGGAAGTCCGGCCCAAAACCGCGGGCCGCCGCCCCGCACAAGAAAATATTTGAGTTAAACCGGATATTATTATAAAGGTTGCCCAACAGTTTAATTTCAAGGAGAAAGATATTGAATCAGGCTCAAAAAAACATAGCGCTTGTCCTGACAGTGCTTCTGGTATTCCTCCTGGTCTGGCAGTTGTTCAATCAGCAAAACACCACCACGAAAGAAATCACCTACACGGATATGCTGACGCATTTGGAAAGCGGCGAAATCACGGAAGTTACCATTCAGGGAGAGGCCGTTTCCGGCAAGCTGGCCAACGGCAGTGTTTTTAAAACCTATGCCCCGAAAGACGACGGTCTGGTCGGAATGTTTCGTGAGAAAAATGTCAAAATCACCGCCAAACCGCTGGAAGAGAATCCCTGGTACATGATTCTTGTGTCCTGGTTTCCGATGCTGCTCTTGATCGGCGTGTGGATTTTCTTCATGCGCCAGATGCAGGCGGGAGGCGGCAAGGCGATGTCTTTCGGAAAAAGCCGGGCGCGGCTGATCACCGACAAGTCCAAGAAGGTGACCTTTGCCGATGTGGCCGGCGTGAATGAAGCCAAGGCGGAGCTGGAAGAGGTAATCGACTTTTTAAAAGACCCCAAGAAATACACCAAACTGGGCGGCCGCATCCCCAAGGGGCTTTTGCTGGTGGGGCCTCCCGGAACGGGGAAAACCCTTCTGGCGCGGGCGATTGCCGGGGAAGCCGACGTGCCTTTTTTGAGCATCAGCGGCTCCGATTTCGTGGAAATGTTTGTCGGCGTCGGCGCGTCGCGCGTGCGGGATTTGTTCAGCCAGGCCAAGAAGAACGCTCCCTGCATTATCTTTATCGATGAAATCGACGCGGTCGGACGTCACCGCGGCGCGGGACTGGGCGGCGGCCATGATGAGCGGGAGCAGACGCTGAATCAGCTTCTGGTCGAAATGGACGGTTTTGAGTCCAATGAGGGCGTGATTCTGGTTTCGGCGACCAACCGTCCCGACGTGCTGGATCCGGCACTTTTGCGTCCGGGGCGTTTTGACCGCCAGGTGGTGGTGCCGCTGCCGGATGTGAAGGGGCGGGAGAAAATCTTTGAAGTGCACGCACGCAGGCTTCCGGTCGCGGACGACGTGAATTACGCGATTCTGGCCAGGGGGACGCCCGGCGCATCCGGGGCCGACATCGAAAATCTGGTCAATGAAGGCGCGCTCAACGCCGCGAGACTGAACAAGGAAAAAGTCAATATGGCGGACTTTGAATTCGCCAAGGACAAGATCCTGATGGGCACGGAACGAAAAAGCATGGTCATCAGCGACCTGGAAAAGCAGCACACGGCCTATCACGAATCCGGCCATACGCTGGTGGCCCGGCTGATTCCGGGAACCGACCCGATCCACAAGGTCACGATCATTCCCCGCGGCCGCGCCCTGGGCTTGACGCAGCAGCTTCCGGTGGACGAAAAGCACACCTACCCAAGCCGGTACCTGGAAAACAATATCGCCGTCCTGCTGGGCGGGCGCGCAGCCGAAGAACTGATTCTGAAGGACTTTACGACCGGTGCGGGCAACGACATCGAGCGGGCGACCAACCTGGCCCGGAAGATGGTCTGTGAATGGGGCATGAGCAAAACCATGGGGCCGCTCAGCTACGGCAAGAAGGAAGAGCAGATCTTTCTGGGAAGAGAATTTGCGACGCACAAGGATTACAGCGAAGAAACGGCCAGAATGATCGACGAGGAAGTTGTCTCGATCGTCAAGCGCAACTACGACAAAGCCGTGTCCCTGCTTGCCGAGCACATCGAAATTTTGCACAGGATGTCCAGGGAGCTTCTGGAAAAAGAGGTCCTCAACGCCTCGGAGATCGACGAGATTATCGGCACCGCCCTGCCTGTCGAGCATGCCGCGCAAACTTCATAAACGGTTGATGGCGAATTTTGAAGATCGTTGCAATCCATCATGACGGCGAAGCGCTCGCCCTGTTTCAGAAAATCGGCGTGGACCCTTACGGGATCGGCGCGATGACGCCTAAAACGCGGCACGTGAACATCCTGTTGTCCGCCCGGCCCTGCAAGGTCGCCAACATTCTCAAGCAGGAAATGCTTTCTCTGGGCGCGGACGCGGCGGTTTCGCGCGGAAGCGTTTCCTGCGCGGTGGAAGCCACCGATGTTCTGCTCATGGGGACCCACAAGCAGATCGGCGCCCTGGCCGGAAAAATCGAAAATCAGCCCTTCGGACTGGACGTTCTTGCCCGGGACCTTCGCGTGCTTTTGGGCCGTCTGGAAAAGAAGCCCTTGCTCCTGAAAACGGTGAAGCGCGAAATTGTGCTGGGAGAAAGAACGCTGATCATGGGCGTTTTAAACGTGACGCCCGATTCCTTTTCGGACGGCAGACGTTATTTGAATTTCTCCAGCGCCGTCAACCGGGGCCTGCAAATGGCGGAGGAAGGGGCGGACATCATCGACATCGGCGGTGAATCCACAAGGCCCGGAGCAAAAACGGTCGCCCTGAAGGAAGAAATCGCGAGAGTGGTTCCCGTGGTGGAGGAGTTGTCCGCGAAGCTGACGATCCCTCTGTCCGTGGATACCATGAAAGCCGGGGTCGCTGATAAAGCCCTGAAGGCGGGAGCGGAAATCGTAAACGACGTGAGCGCGCTTTCCGGCGATCGGAAAATGGCTTCGGTCGTCCGGAAAGCCTCCGCGGCGCTCGTTTTGATGCACATGCGGGGAATCCCGGCCGACATGCAGGAAGGCGATCTGCGCTATGCCGATCTGACGGGCGAGATTTTCATGTTTCTGGAAAAGGCCGTTCAAAAAGCCCTGGCGGCGGGCATCAGCCGGGAGCGGCTGGTGGTCGATCCGGGAATCGGCTTCGGCAAAACCCACGCGGACAACTGCCGAATCCTCAACAAGCTTTGCGAATTCAGGGCGCTGGGGCTTCCGCTGCTGGTCGGGACCTCGCGCAAAGCGTTTATCGGCAGCGTGACGGGGGATGCCGTGGACCGGAGAATGGAAGGCACGGCGGCGACGGTCGCCGCGGCCGTGATGAACGGCTGTCATATAATTCGCGTCCACGATGTCGCGGCCATGAAAAAAGTGGCGGCCATGACGGATGCAATCGTCCGCGCCGGGATGGACTCATGATTTACGGAATCGGCATCGATCTGGTGGAAAACGACCGCATCGAAAAAATCATTCGGAAATGGGGCCCGAAATTTTTGTCCCGGGTGTTTACCGACGCGGAAATAGAATACTGCGGGCGGCACGCGCAGTCTTCCCTTCATTACGGAGCGCGGTTTGCCGTCAAGGAATCGTTTCTCAAGGCCATCGGCACGGGCCTCGGCGGCGGCGTAAAGCTGGCGGAAATCGAGGTGGCAAACCTGAAAAGCGGAAAACCCGGGCTTCGCCTGTCCGGCGGCGCTCGGGCGTTTGTGGAGCAGGCCGGGATTCAAAAAATCCACCTCAGCATCACCCACACGAAGCATTACGCGTCCGCAGCGGTCTTGCTGGAAAAGGAATTGCCGGATGGCGGATTTGCGGATAAAACATGAACAGGGCAGAAATTGAGCTGGTGTCGGAAAATCCCGGGCAAACCTTTGAGATTGGCCTGTCCATCGGGAAACGGGCGGCGGACGGCGATGTTTTCGCTCTGTCCGGAGAACTGGGCTCCGGCAAGACCTGTTTTACGGGCGGGCTGGCGAGGGGGCTTGGGATCGGCGAGGACTACGCGATCACGAGTCCGACCTTTACGCTGATCAACGAGTATTCCGGGAGGTGCAGGCTTTATCACTGCGACGTTTACCGGCTTTCCGCGGCGGAAGAGCTTGCGGATCTGGGGTTTGACGAGTACCTGTCGGGAAAAGGCGTTGCGGCCATTGAATGGGCGGAGAAGATTCCGGAGGCACTGCCGCCGGATGCCGTTTTTGTGTCTTTTGCCTATGTGGATGAAAACAGGCGGAAAATAAGAATCAGCGGGCCCGCGCAGAGGGTCCGGGATTTATTGCGGGATATTTCGAGGGAGGTTTAAAATTATGGGTCTGGTTGTTCAGAAATTCGGCGGAACATCCGTGGCGAATGTTGAAAAAATCAAAAATGTGGCGGGCAAGGCGATTCGCGAAAAGCAGGCGGGGCACGATGTGATTGTCGTTCTCTCGGCAATGGCGGGAGAAACGAACCGGCTCATCGACCTGGCCCAGAGCGCGGCGGAAAATCCGGACGAAAGAGAGTATGATTCGTTGATTTCCACCGGGGAGCAGGTGACGATTTCGCTGCTTTCCATCACGCTCAATTCCATGGGGTATCCCGCGCGTTCTTTTCTCGGTTTTCAGGTCAAAATCCTGACGGACCAGGCGCATCAGAAGGCGAGAATCTCCGCGATTGACACGGAGGCGATTCAAAAAGAGCTGAAAAAAGGCGTCATCGTGGTCGTGGCGGGATTCCAGGGCGTGGATGAAGAAAACAACATCACCACGCTGGGCCGCGGGGGATCCGACACCAGCGCGGTGGCGCTGGCGGCGGCTCTTAAGGCGGACCGGTGCGACATCTATACGGACGTGGACGGCGTTTACACGACCGATCCCAACATCTGCGCCAAAGCCAGAAGGCTGGAGAGGATTTCCTACGACGAAATGCTGGAAATGGCGATGACCGGAGCAAAAGTTCTCCAGCCCCGGTCGGTGGAAATGGCCAAGAAATACAATGTGCCCGTTTACGTCAAATCAACTTTTTCCGATAAAGGCGGAACACTGGTAACGAAGGAGGATAAGGAGATGGAAAAAGAAGTGCTGTCGGGAATCACCTACGATCGCGATCAGGCGAAAATTACGGTTATTCATATTCCGGACCGGCCGGGCATCGCGGCGAATTTGTTTTTGCCTTTGTCGGAGCGCCACATCAGCGTCGATATGATCATTCAGAACGCCAGCGCCCAGGGCTTTACGGATTTGACCTTTACCGTGGCGAAAAAGGACATGAAGGCCGCGCAGAAAATCGTGGAGGCGACGGCCAAAGAAATCGGCGCCAAAAAGGTGGAGGTTGACGACGACGTTGCCAAGGTTTCCATCATCGGCGTGGGCATGCTCAGCCATTCCGGCGTCGCGGCCAAAATGTTCAAAACCCTGGCGGATGAAGGCATCAACATCATGATGATCAGCACGTCGGAAATCAAAATCTCCTGCGTGATCCAGAGAAAATATACGGAGCTGGCCGTGATGGTGCTCCACGACGCTTTTCACCTGGACAAGAAGAAATAAAAAGTGAAATGGCATGAGCATCAGATTCGGGGAGTCGTCGCGCTGGGAGTTGTGCTGGCGCTGACCTCCCTGATTCTTTTTGCAGCCCCCTCCCTGATCCGCCCGAAACACCCCTTGCTTTCCGAATCCGGCCCGCAAACCCTCGCGGTTGAACTGGCGAATCCCAACGGCATGTCGGGCATTTTTTTCGTCAAGCCGGGAACCTCGCTTCGATCCCTGTGCGGCCGCCTGGAGATTCCCGCGCCGACGGGAAGGGACGTTGTTCTGCAAAGCGGCATGCGCGTTCGCTTCGCGACTGACGAAAACGGGGAGTCCGTCAGGATTGAAAGCATGGATGCCGCGACAAGACTGGCCCTGAATCTGCCTCTGGATGTCAATCGGGCGGAAGTGGAAGACCTGAGGATGATTCCCGGAGTGGGGGAGCGGCTGGCTTCCGATATTGTGGCGATGCGGGAGAAAACCGGCCGGTTCAACCGGCTGGAGGAGCTCATGCAGATCAAGGGAATCAAAGAGAAAAAACTGGAAAAATTAAGAAGCCATCTCTATATCGACGGGCCGCAGGGCTTATAATTTACTGTAGGATTTGTACAGGTCAAGAACCCGCCGAACGTAATTCTGTGTTTCCCGGTACGGCGGCACGCCGTAGTTGTACTTGGCCACCGCTCCTTCCCCCGCATTGTATGCGGCCAGCGCGAGCGTCAGGTTTCCCTTGTAAAGATTCAGCAGATAGCGAAGATAGCGCGCCCCCCCTTCGATATTGTTTTCGGGATGAAAAACATTTTCCACGTTCAGCGCGGAGGCGGTTTGCGGCATGAGCTGCATGAGGCCTTTGGCGCCGGCGGGGGAGACGGCCTTGTGATTGAAATTGGATTCCGCTTTGATGACGGCCTTGATCAGGGAGGCATCCAGCTTGAATTTGCTGGCGGCCTGCGTGATGATCTTGTCGTATTCCCTTACATTGATGCCGGGGGAGAAGATGATTCTTTTTTCCCGGACCAGCATCACGTATTTGACTTTGGGATTGGACGGAACGTTGGTCAGGTGGATGACGCCGTCGGGGTCCTCGTATTTATAGATATCCGCGTGCGAGGGGGCGGCCGGCAGAAAAACCAGGAAGAAAAACAGGACGATCAGTCCTCCCGCCAAGGGGCAAATTTTTATATTTGTCTTGCGAATCATGGTCTTATCATACTGGAAGGGCGCTGGAAGTTCAAGCGGAAAATGGCCCGTCAGGTCACGAATGGATTTCATCGGCCTGTTGCCCAAATATCCTTTTCGCTTGCCTGAGAGTGTTTTGTATAAATCTAAGGCTCACTTCAGGCAATGACAAAACTCGCCTTCGGCTCAGACAGTTGTCATTGCTGATCTTACGCTTCGCCAAGATTTATACAACAAAACCCTCTCAATGGCCGCTCAAAGGGATATTGGGCAACAGGCGGTTGAATTTGTGTTTGTTCTTGACAGGTTTGGCCGAAGGTGGTAATTCATCCGCCACTTAACAGCAAATCATGTCGGGGCGTGGCGCAGTCTGGTAGCGTATCTGAATGGGGTTCAGAGGGCCGGTGGTTCAAATCCACTCGCCCCGACCATTTCTTCCACATCTTTCTCTTGCATTCAGGGGATTTATACTTTACAGGATTGCGGCCGGCAGGGGATGCCGTTTGGCAGGTTTTGCAGCGGCGTGCCGGAAATAATCCGCGTTGACATTTGGACCAATGAATATATAATCCCGAAGCCATCACGGGCGAGAGTGGCGGAATTGGCAGACGCACTGGACTTAGGATCCAGCGGGTAAAACCTTAGGAGTTCAAGTCTCCTCTCTCGCACCAGAATGAAAATGAAGGATAATACCTAAAGAAGGAGAATCTAGGAGTGAGCGAGCTTTCCGTTAAAGTAGAAGACCTGAGCCAGGTAAAAAAGAAAATATCTTTCGAGATCCCCTGGGCCTTTGTAAAGGATGAGCTGGACGGCGTGTACCGGACCATCGGCAAAAAAGCGAAAATCAAGGGTTTCCGTCCGGGCAAGATTCCCCGGAAGGTGCTGGAAAATTATTTCAAAAGCGATGCGGAAGGGGAAACCATCACCAACATCGTCAACCGGTACTACTGGCAGGAGCTGGATCAGCGCAAAATCGTGACGCTTTCCCGCCCGGAGATCGAGCAGAACGGACTGAAGGAAAATACGGATTTTGCCTTCAGCGCCTCCTTTGAAACGGAGCCGGACATTGATCCGCAGGGGTATCAGGGGATTGAGCTTGAAAAAACCGAGATCAGGGTTTCGGATGCCGATATGGATAAGCGCCTTCAGGAAATCCGCAAAATGTTCGCCAGCCTTCAGGATGTCGGGGAAGACCGGCCGGCGGCGATGGGTGATTTTGTGACGATTGATTTTGCCGGCACGCTGGACGGCGAAGCGCTGCCTGAGTTAAAAGCGGAGGACTATCTTCTGGAGCTGGGCTCCAAAAGATTTGTCCCGGGTTTTGAAGAGCAGGTTGCGGGAATGAAAAAAGGCGAAACCCTGGATATTCAGGTCAAATTTCCGGACGATTATACCGAACAGAAGATGGCGGGAAAAGACGTCACGTTCACGGTTGCCGTAAAGGAGCTCAAAGCGCAGAAACTGCCAGAGATCGATGAAAACTTCATCAAGAATTTCGACAAGTACAACACGCTTGAGGAATTGAAGGAAGATGTCCGCAAGTCGATGGAAGAGCAGTGCAAACGGCAAAGCGATGTGAAATTCAAGGAGTTGATCACCGATGTTGCGCTCAAAGCCAATGAATTTGAAGCGCCGCCTTCCCTGGTGGAGCGGCAGATTTTCTACCTGATCGCCGACACGCAGAAAAGGATGAAGGCGGCCGGCATGGACGAGAAGAGCGCGATGGAGCTGAGCTTCCGAATGCACGATCAGTTTAAGGCCGACGCGGAAAAAACGGTCAAATCCTTTCTCCTTTTCAAAAAAATAGCCGAAAAAGAGGCCATCACGGTATCCGATGACGATATCGATAAACATATCGGTGAGTTGGCCCAAATCCATCACATGAATGTCGAATCCGTTCGGAAGATCTACGAAGACGAGGAGAAGAAAGAATCTCTGAAAGCGGATATCCTCCAGAAAAAGATATTTGACTTTATCGAGGAGCGGGCCAATATTAAGGTCGTGGAAAAGATCGGAATGGGCGAGGAGGCTGCTGAATGAATTTGATCCCCATGGTGGTGGAGCAGGATGGACGGGGCGAAAGGGCGTTTGATATCTATTCCCGTCTTTTGAAGGACAGGATCATCTTTCTGGGGACGGCGATCGACGACAACGTGGCCAACGTAGTGGTCGCGCAGATGCTTTATCTTGAAGCGGAAGATCCGGATAAAGAAATATTTTTCTATTTGAATTCGCCCGGCGGCCATGTCAGCTCCGGAATGGCGATTTACGACACGATGCAGTACATCAAACCCCATATTTCGACCGTGTGCATGGGGCAGGCGGCCAGCATGGCGGCGCTTCTGCTGGCGGCCGGCGAAAAGGGAAAGCGGTTTGCCCTGCCGCATTCAAGGATTCTCATCCATCAGCCGCTGGGAGGTTTTCAGGGGCAGGCGACGGATATCGACATTCAGGCCAGGGAAATCCTGCGGCTGAAGGAAGATCTCAACAAAATCCTGGCGGAATTGACCGGCCAGCCGCTGGAAAAGGTGATGAACGACACGGAACGGGATTACTTCATGACCAGCCGGCAGGCAAAAGATTACGGATTAATAGATGAAATCGTGGTCCGGAAACCGCTGGAATCCGGCGTTAAATAAAGGAGATAGGCAGTGATCAAAAGAAACAAGGACAATCGGGGGCAGGGTATGCTTTTTTGCTCATTTTGCGGGAAGATGCAAAGCGAAGTACGCAAACTGGTAGCCGGTCCGACGGCCTACATCTGCGACGAATGCATTGAATTGTGCCGCTGCATTGTGGAAGAAGACGAAAAAACGGTGGAAAAAGGCCATAAAAATGTTCTGCCGGAGCCCAAGGAAATCAAGCGGTTTCTGGATTCCTACGTGATCGGCCAGGAAAAGACCAAAAAAATTCTCTCCGTCGCCGTATATAATCATTACAAAAGGCTGTTTTCCGGCGCCGGTTCGAATGACGGGATTGAAATTCAGAAGAGCAATGTTTTGCTGATCGGGCCCACCGGATCTGGCAAAACCCTGCTTGCGAAAACGCTGGCAAAATTTCTCAATGTTCCGTTTACGATAGCGGATGCCACTACGCTCACGGAAGCGGGCTATGTGGGAGAGGATGTTGAAAATATCATCCTGAGCCTTCTGCAGAATGCCGATTACGACGTGGCCCGTGCCTCAAAAGGCATTGTTTATATTGATGAAATAGATAAAATCGCGAAAAAATCCGGCAACCCCTCCATCACGCGGGACGTCTCCGGCGAAGGCGTTCAGCAGGCTCTTTTGAAAATCATGGAAGGAACCATGGCCAATATCCCCCCAAAGGGCGGCCGAAAACACCCGCAGCAGGAATTCATTCAGGTCGATACGACCAATATCCTGTTTATCTGCGGAGGCGCCTTCAATGATCTGGAAACGATCATTTCCCGGCGAATCGGCACCAACACCATGGGGTTCGGCGCGGAAATCAAAAGCAAAAAGGAAAGAAGGGTAGGGGACGTTCTGGCGGAAGTCCGGTCCGAAGACCTGCTCAAATTCGGCCTGATTCCCGAATTCATCGGACGTCTGCCCGTGATCGCCACGCTCGACGACCTGGAAGAAGCGGCGCTGGTCCGCATTCTGGTGGAGCCCAAGGACGCCATCATCAAGCAGTACAAGAAGCTCTTTGAGCTGGAAAACGTGAACCTCAAGTTTACGGACGGCGCCTTGCGCTGCGTGGCCAAACTGTCGGTGGAGAGGAAATCCGGCGCGCGCGGCCTGCGCTCCATTCTGGAAAACACCATGCTGGAAGTGATGTACGACATTCCGTCGCAGCGGGACATAAAGGAATGCGTCATCAGCGAAGAAGTGGTGCTCAACCAGGAAAAACCGATTTTGATCTATGATCAGAAATCCGAATCCGCATAAGGCATAACCGCCGCAGGAAGAGAAAATGACCGAAGAAAAAGACAACACCCGTACCGGCACATCCAACATCATTCCGCTTTTGCCGCTTCGCGATGTGGTTGTGTTTCCCCATATGATTGTTCCGCTGTTTGTCGGGCGGGAGAAGTCCATCGCCGCCCTGGAATCCGCCATGAAGTATGAAAAAGGGATTTTCATGGTGGCCCAGAAAAACGCCAAGAAAGACGATCCGTCGGAAGACGATATTTATTCGGTAGGAACCATCGGCATCATCATCCAGCTTTTGCGGCTGCCGGACGGCACGGTGAAGGTGCTGGTGGAGGGAAAGGCGCGCGGCGCCATTCTCGAATACGTGAAAAACGACGATTTCTTCCTCGTCCGTGTCGCGGATATCGAAGATGTCGATGATGACCCGAACGATGTGCGGAAACAGGCGCTGATGCGCAGCATCAAGGAATCCTTCGAGCTGTATCTGAAGCTCAGCAAGAAAGTCCACGTGGAAATGATGGGGACGATTGCCGGCATCGAAGACCCTTCCAAACTGGCCGATGTCGTGGTGACCCATCTGAACGTCAAGCTTGAAGACAAGCAGCGGATCATGGAAATCTTCAGCATCGGGGAGAGGCTGGAGGCGATTTATTCGCTGATGCTCTCCGAGATCGAAATTCTGCAGGTGGAGGAAAAGATCAAGCGGCGCGTCAAGAAGCAGATGGAAAAGACGCAGAAGGATTACTACTTAAACGAGCAGATGCGCGCCATCCAGAAGGAAATGGGCGAGAAAGACGACTTTAAAAATGAAATCGCGGAGCTGGAAAAGCGCCTGAAGCAGAAAAAGCTCTCCGAGGAAGCCGCCAAAAAGGTCCGCCAGGAAATCAAGAAACTGCAGATGATGGCGCCCATGTCGGCGGAGGCCACCGTCGTTCGCAATTACATTGACTGGCTTCTGGACATGCCCTGGTCGGAGGTCACGGAGAACCAGTATACCCTCAAGGAGTCGGAGGCGATTCTCGACGAGGATCACTACGGCCTGAAAAAGGTCAAGGAACGGATCATCGAATACCTGGCGGTTCAGTCGCTGGTCAAGAAAAACAAGGGGCCGATTCTCTGCCTCGTCGGGCCTCCCGGCGTGGGAAAAACGTCGATTGCCAAATCCGTCGCGCGCGCGACGAACCGGAAATTTATCCGCATCTCCCTGGGCGGCGTCCGTGACGAAGCCGAAATCCGCGGCCATCGCCGGACCTACATCGGGGCCATGCCCGGCAAGATCATTCAATCGCTGAAAAAGGCCGGATCCAACAATCCCGTTTTCTGCCTGGATGAAGTGGACAAGCTCTGCTCCGATTTTCGCGGCGATCCCTCTTCGGCGCTTCTGGAAGTTCTGGATCCCGAGCAGAACGTGGCGTTTAACGACAATTATCTGGACGTGGATTATGATTTGTCCGATATTTTGTTCATTACGACGGCCAATGTTCTGCAGACGATCCCGGCGCCCCTGCAGGACCGGATGGAAGTCATCCGCATTGCCGGCTACACGGAGCAGGAAAAAATGCAGATCGCGAAGCGGTTCCTGCTCGCCAAGGAAATGGAAGCCAACGGCCTGACGCCGGAGTCCATCGAATTCACCAATCAGGCCCTGCTCAGGATTATCCGCCAGTACACGCGGGAAGCCGGCGTGCGCAACCTGGAGCGGGAAATTGCGTCCATCTGCCGCAAGGTCGCCAAGGAAATCGTCAGCAACGGGAACCGCAGGAAAATTGTCATCAGCTCCAAAAATATCCCGAAATACCTGGGCGTTCCAAAATTCCGCCACGGCGAAACGGAGGAAAACAGCCAGGTCGGTTTGACGACGGGCCTGGCCTGGACGGAGTTCGGCGGCGAACTGCTCGTCATCGAGGCCTCCATTATGGAAGGGACGGGCCGCATGGTCATGACCGGCAAGCTGGGCGACGTGATGCAGGAATCGGTGCAGGCGGCGCTCTCGTATGTCCGGACGCGCGCGGAGCAATTCGGCCTGCCGAAAAACTTTTATAAAAAAATTGATATCCACGTCCACGTGCCCGAAGGAGCCATTCCCAAGGACGGACCGTCCGCCGGCATCGCCATGGCCACTTCCATCGCCTCGGCGCTGCTCAAAAAGAAAGTCCGGGCGGACCTGGCCATGACCGGAGAAATCACCCTTCGGGGACGGATTCTGCCGATCGGCGGCCTGAAGGAAAAAATTCTGGCGGCTCACCGCGGAAACATCAAAATCGTCCTGATCCCCAAGGACAACGAAAAGGATCTGGCGGAAGTGCCGCGCAACGTTCAAAACGCGATGAAAATCGTGTTTGTCGAACACATCGATGAGGTGCTGGAAATCGCCCTGGTGAAGAAGGACGACCTCTTCGGCAACGCGGTGGGAAATGACGTGCAGGCGGGTTCCCCGTCCGTGAATTAACGGGGTTTTTTTGTTGTTTTATCGCTTGACAAGCCAACTCAATGTTGCTAGAAGCCAGACAGCTTTTTTCGGGCAAGGGGGCGGGTAGCTCAGCTGGAAGAGCGCCACGCTTACACCGTGGATGTCACAGGTTCGAGCCCTGTCCCGCCTACCAAAAAAGAAAGTGCATATCGGTTGGAAAAATGATTTTTTGGGGTCGTAGTTAAGTTGGTTATAACGCCGGCCTGTCACGCCGGAGGGCGTGGGTTCAAGTCCCATCGGCCCCGCCAGAAAATCTAAAAGGGAATCAGCTTTTTTGAGTGGTTCCCTTTTTATTTCGCCCCAAAGCCGGGCCGCGGCTTTCCATCCTGCGGAAAACAGCGATGCCGCGCTTTGTTCACCCATCGCCGATGAACGGCATCTCTGAGCGGCGATTTTCCGCGGGGTGATTGACAGAACGGATGTTGCGTGGTTAATTGCCGATGAAAATTCACGCGGGTCGCGCGCGGGGAAAATCGAGACTATGAAGAAAAAGGTTTTCAATCTTTTGTCCTGGAACAGCCCCGAACAGGTTCGCCGGGAACTGTTTTCGGTCCTTGCCAAAGCCCGAAAGAGCGGCGTAGTGGACGACGCATCCCGGAAAATGATCGAAAACATACTGAATTTTACGTCCACCCTGGTGCGAGAGATCATGATTCCCCGGACGGATATCGTGTCGATCAGCGCGGATGACGAGCCGCAGGACATGATGCGGGAAATGGTCGAGGCGCATTACACGCGCATTCCCATCCACCGCGGCTCCGTGGACAATATCATCGGCATCCTGAACGTCAAAGACCTGCTCGCAGCATGGTCGCCGCAGATGAGCGCCGCCGAGATCCTGTCCCATATGACGCGGCCCTACTATATTCCGGAGACGAAAAACGCGCACCTGCTGTTTTACGAACTGAAAAACAACAACAAGCACATCGCCATCGTCATCGATGAATACGGAGGGACAGCCGGGCTGGTCACGCTGGAGGACCTGCTGGAGGAAATTGTCGGCGATATCCGGGATGAACATGAAGAGCATGCCGATTCCGAAGAACTCACCCAAATGGCCGACGGTTCCATCGTCGCGGACGGACGGACGGAAATCGAGAAAATTGAGGAGCAACTGGCGATTCAACTGGACCGCGGCCGGTACGAAACGGTCGGCGGTCTGATTTTATACGCGATTCGCAGAATCCCTCATCAGGGCGAAAACTTTCAAATCGAGGGAATGGACATCACCATCGAGAATGCCGATGAACGAAGCATCCGGAAGGTGAAAATCAAAAAAGCCGAAAACACTCCATGAAAAATAACGGCACAAACATCAACCGGAATCGGACCGGCAAAATGCCGGCCAGCCGCGATCTTTTTTTCGCGCTCCTTTGCGGGCTTCTGTACTTTTTGTCCTTTCCCAAGTTCGGCTTCGGCATCGTCGCCTGGATTGCGCTGGTTCCTCTTTTTATCGCCCTGAACAACGCTTCATCGCTTTCGAGGGCTCTCGTTCTGGGATGGGCGGCGGGCATCACGGCCCACATCGGCCTGCTGTACTGGATTTCTCATGTCGTGGTGAACTACGGTTATCTTCCCATGTCTCTGGGCGTGATCCTCACGATCCTCCTGGCGGGCTACCTAAGCGTCTATTTCGCTCTGTTTGCAGCGGGGATCGTTTACTTCCGGGGCAGGGTTCCCCTGCTTCTGGCCGCGCCGGTTTTGTGGGTTTGCCTGGAGCATGTAAAATCCGTTTTGTTCACGGGCTTTCCCTGGGAGAACCTGGGATATTCCCAGCATGCCAATCTGCTGTTCATTCAGACGGCCGACATCACGGGGGTGCCCGGACTGTCTTTTCTGATCGTTCTTTTAAACGTTGTCATTTTTACACTGCTGACGCAAAAGTCCAAAAAATCCCTGGCGGCGGCGCTGGCCGTGTTTCTTTTGTGGTCGGGAGTTTACGCCTACGGCGCGCTGCGCCTTCGGCAGATCCAGGAGAGCATGAATCATGCAGAGCGCATGGACGTTTCCCTGATTCAGGGCAACATCGATCAAGCCGTTAAATGGAATGAAAATTTTCAAGCCGAAACGATTCGCATTTACGAAGAGCTGTCCCTGCGCAAAGCGATGGCTCCCGAAGGCCTGGTGGTCTGGCCCGAAACCGCCGTCCCTTTCAGCTTTCAGGAGCCGGGTGTTTTGCAGGAACGGGTCAGCCGGCTGCCCTCCAAAACGAAAAGCTGGCTGCTGTTCGGATCCATAAGTTATGCCGCCGGGAGCGCGGGCACGGATTACTTTAACAGCGCCTTTCTGCTTTCACCAAAGGGAGAACTTCGGGGGAAGTACGATAAAGTGCATTTGGTGCCTTACGGGGAATATGTTCCACTGAGAAAGCTGTTTCCCTTTGTCGGCAGCCTCGCGTCCGGCATCGGCGATTTTGCGGCGGGGAAGGGGTTTGCTCCCCTGCGGATGGACAGCCAAAAAATCGGCGTGATGATCTGCTACGAGGGAATCCTGCCCGAGGCGGCCAGACGATATAAAAACGCGGGGGCCGGCCTTCTGCTCAATATCACGAATGATGCCTGGTTTGGACGGACGTCCGCTCCCTATCAGCATCTTTCCATGTCCGTTTTTCGAGCCGTGGAAACCCGGCTTTGTCTGGCGCGGGCGGCCAATACGGGCATCTCCGCGATCGTGGACCCGACCGGAAGGATTCTGGCGAGGACGGGCCTGTTTGAGCCCGATCAAATCAACGGCAGAATACCGATGATCCAGACGCCGACTGTTTACGCGGAGTACGGCGATTGGTTCGTGTGGGCGTGCTTTGCCGGTCTGGCCGGTTTATTCATTTGGAGCCTAAAAAGGAGGGAGAAAAATGTCAGCGGATAGCCTTCAGGAAACCATTGCGGATTTGAAAAAAAGGATCGCTTCGATCGGAGAGTGTCTTTGACGTAGGCGAACTGGAATTGCAGGTCAAGGATCTGGAGATTTTGTGCGCCAAAAAAGATTTCTGGGACGACCCCGAAAAAGCCCGTTCCAACCTGCGAAAAAAAACAAAGCTCTCCGAATCGCTGGAGAGCTGGCAAAAATTCAGCCGGCGGATTCGGGAGACGGGAAACCTCTGGTCGATGGCCTTCGAGGAAAATGACGAGGGTCTTCTTGCGGACCTGGAAGCCGACCTGCGGAAACTTTCCGCCGAGGTCAGGGAAGAAGAGCTTAAAATGATGCTCGCCAGCGAGCAGGATCCGATGAACGCGATCATCTCCATCCACGCGGGGGCGGGGGGCACGGAAGCGCAGGACTGGGTGGAAATGCTGCTGCGCATGTATCTGCGATGGGCGGAAAAAAGGAATTTTAAAACCGCCATCATTGACTATCTGCCGGGCGACGAAGCGGGCGTAAAAAGCGTTGCATTGACCGTCGAGGGCGAATACGCTTACGGGTACGCCAAGGCGGAGATCGGCATTCACCGCCTGGTGCGCATTTCGCCGTTCGACGCGGGCGCCAGGCGGCACACGTCCTTCGCATCGGTGTTTGTTTATCCGGAAGTCGACGACGAAATCCGAATCGACATTCGGGATGATGATTTGCGCATCGACACCTTCCGGTCCGGCGGCAAGGGCGGGCAGCACGTCAACAAGACGGATTCCGCCGTTCGCATCACCCATCTGCCGACCGGCATTGTCGTCCAGTGCCAGAACGAGCGCTCGCAGCACAAAAACAAATCAATGGCGATGAAATACCTGAAATCCCGGCTCTACGAAAGGGAGCTGCGGCAGAAGAATGAAAAGCTCGATGAAGAAAACAAGCAGAAAAAAGACATCGCCTGGGGCAGTCAGATCCGCTCCTATGTGCTGCACCCCTACAAGATGGTGAAGGACCACCGCACCAACCTGGAAATCGGCAACGCCCAGAAAGTGCTCGACGGAGACATTGATGATTTCATACAGGCCTATCTGATGACCGCATCGGATCGCAAATCCGGCGCCGGAAATACGCCGCCGGTAAATAAGGGATAACATTTGCGTTTGTCGATATTGTTTGGGGATGCGGGCGAAATGTGCTATAAACCCGCGCAAAACAAGCGGCGCCGCATCAGGGGGGCTTGCATCCAAATGAACGGGAGATACTGACGCATGGTAAAATATAAAAAATACTTTTTGTCCAACAGGGTATGGATCGCCTTCCTCTTGATGGCGTGCTTCGGCCTGGCTTTTGCGGACAGGGCCCAAGCGCAGTTCCCGCTGTTTCAAGATTCCCCAACCGTTTCAGCGCCGGCCCAGACGGGTCTTTCCGCGAATCCGCCCGCCAAGGAAGGCCAAAACGCGGCGGAAGAAGAGGAACCGGCGGACGTTGAAGAAGAGCAGGACCTGATGGAAAACGCGCTGGACATTCTGGAAGTGGCGGACAACTACTGGAAGAACGGCGATATCGAAAACACCCTCAACGAACTGGATAAAGCCTACGCGCTCCTTCTGGACACGGACGGCGACGTGGAAATTGCCCGGCAGAAAGATGATCTGCGCCTTCTGATTTCCCAGCGCATCATGGCGGTTTATTCGTCCCGGCAGGGACCCACCAACGGCAAAGCCAGCGAGATTCAGCTCATCATGAATGCGGACGTAGAGAAGGAAATCCGCTCCTTCCAGGGTCCGGAAAGAGAATTCTTTACGGCCTCCTACATGCGTTCAGGCCTGTATCGGGAGCTCATCGTGACCGAACTGAAAAAAGCGGGCATTCCCGAGGAGCTCTTCTGGCTGCCGCTCGTGGAAAGCGGATTCAAGGTCAGCGCGTATTCCCCGGCGAGGGCCCTGGGCCTGTGGCAGTTTATCCCGTCCACGGGCTATAAATTCGGTCTGACGCGGGACGAATGGGTGGATGAACGCATGGACGTCCTGAAATCCACGCGGGCGGCCATTGCCTATTTAAAGGAGCTGCACGCGATGTTCGGCGACTGGCTGACCGTACTGGCCGCCTACAACTGCGGCGAAGGCCGGGTTCTGCGCGTCATCTCCAGTCAGCGCATCAATTACTTCGATCGTTTCTGGGACCTGTATTCCCGGCTGCCCCACGAGACGGCCCGCTACGTTCCCCGTTTTCTCGCGACCCTTCATATTGTCAGAAACCCTGCCAAATACGGTTTCGAGCTGCAGACTTCGACGGACACGCTGATGAATTATGAGACGGTGAAGGTCGGCAAGATGATGAAGCTGTCCGATGTCGCCGCCAAAATGGAAGTGTCCGAGGACTACATCAACGTGCTCAACGCGGAGCTTCGGCATAAAATCACGCCGGACCGGGAATATGCCTTCAAGATTCCCGAAGGATCCCAGCAGAAATTTCAACTGGCGTACAATGATATTCCGGCCGCGGAGAAGCCCGGCAACCATTACGGGAGCGACACGGGCAAAAGCAGCAAGGCGGGCGCCGGCCGCTATATTCGGCACCGGGTCCGGCCCGGTGAAACGGTGGCCTCCATTGCCAAGCGCTACCGGGTTTCCAGACAGGCGATTTACAGCTGCAACCGGATCAACAAACGCAAAAGTTTGAGCCGGCAGACCCGGTATGTCCGCATCCCGATTCACATGGCGGAATCGCCCGCCGTCCGCCAGAAAGCCTCCGGCGGAAAATCCTATGCGGCGTCCGGCTCCATGAAGACCTACAAAGTCAAGAAGGGCGATACGCTGTTTCGCATCGCAACACGATTTAACGTACCCGTCGCGAAACTGAAACAGGCGAATCGTCTGAAAGGCAACGCCATCAAATACGGAATGACGCTGAAAATTCCCGATCAGGGATGACATCCGCCGGACCGGATGTCGGAATGCGTCAGCAGCAGGAAAAGCTCCTGTTCTCTTTTTTTCATCTTCAGGGCGTTGGCCCGGGATGTCCGGACATGGTCGTAGCCGGTCAGGTGCAGCAGGCCGTGAATGATCAGAAAGAGAAGCTCCTCCTCCAGAGTCAAAGAACCCTTCCGTGCGTCACGCAGCGCCGTGTCCGCGGAAATCACGATATCTCCGAGCAGGCCTGGATTCACCATGCCGCACTCGCCTTCCTTAAGTGAAAAAGAGAGCACATTGGTCGGTTTGTCGAGGCGAAGATACTGCCGGTTGAGAAGGCGGATGGCCTCGTCATCCACAAAAGTGATGCTGATTTCTTTTTCCGCGCAGTCGATCAAACGCAAAAGCCGGGCCACCCGGCCGCGGATCCGGCGGTTATCGATTTTCAACCGCTTCTGCAGGTTTGCGATTCGGATTTTCATGGGATTCTCTTTTGCCGTTCGTTTCCTTCGGCTTTACGGGCGCTTCCGGATATTCAACGCGATGATGGAAAATGCCGGTTAAAATCCGCGTGAAGGTTTCCGCGATGGTGTTCAGGTTGCTAAGCGTCAGCTCGCACTCATCGAGCTGTCCGTCCGTGTAAATGCGGGCGATTCTCTCCCTCACCAGCGAACGGATTCGGGCCGGCGTCGGGTTGGAAAGGGTGCGAGAGGAAGCTTCAATCACGTCGCCCAGCATGACGAGCCCCGCTTCCTTTGTCTGCGGCCTGGGGCCGGGATAGCGGAAATCGCTTTCCGTCAGCGAGCGGATGGATTCATCCTTGTCTTTTTTGGCTTTGTCGAAGAAATAGCTGATCAGGCTGGTGCCGTGGTGCTCCCGGATGATGTCGATGATCGGCTTGCCCAGCTTGGCCTGCAGGGCCAGTTCGCAGCCTTCCTTGACGTGGGAAATGATGATCAGGGCGCTCATTTTCGGAGAAAGCCTGTCGTGGCGATTGTCATAGCCGGTCTGGTTTTCAATGTAGTAATGCGGTTTGGCCAGCTTGCCGATGTCGTGGTAATAGGCGCTGACCTTGGCCAGAAGCGCGTTGGCGCCGATGGCCTCTGCCGCCGATTCCACCAGGGAGGCGACAATGATGCTGTGGTGGTAGGTGCCCGGCGCTTCAATGATCATTTTCTGAAAAAGGGGCTGGTTGAGATTGGCCAGCTCCAGGAGCTTGATGTACGTGATGAATCCGAAGAGGCTTTCAAAAACAGGGGTAAAACCGGCCACCAGGATTCCGGTGATCAGCCCGCCGAAGAGGCCCATGGCCAGACGCAGAACCAGATCCTCCAGCAGGCGTCCGGTCAGCAGATTCAGGCTGAGAATGGCGGCAATGTTGACGACGCCGAGAAAGATGCCGACCTTTAAAAAAGTGGAGCGCTGACGGCTGTTGACGATATGGTAGGAGGCGGCAACCGACCCCAGAAACGAGAAAAGCGGAAAAAGAATTTTTTCTTCAAAAAGCAGACTGATCAGAAACGAGGTTAAAACGCTCATGATCATGGCCACGTTCCGGTTCACCAGAACGGCGATAATCATGGCGCCCATGGCGAAGGGAATGGCGAAATAGCAGGCGTCCACCGGAAGGGAAGGGAAAGCCCGGTTGACGGCGACCGAAATGAAAATTCCCGCTTTCACGACAAAGATTTGCAGGAGGGCGACGATGGCGAACACCAGGAAGTCCACGTTGGACCGGGGCGATGTTTTCAGCCAGTTCCGGGTGCGCCAGAAATACAGAAGCAGGGTCAAAAACAGGACAATGCAGAAAATGCCCGCGATGACCGCGAGATTGGAGATGTTGTTGTCCGCGGCGGTCTTGTGAAGGGCCTCCAGCTTGGCCAGCTCCAGATAGCCGATTTTATCCCCTTCCCGCACAATCATCTCGTTTTTCTGCACCTGGAAATACACCGGCTTGACGGCCTCTTTCGCGGAGGCGGTTTTTTGGGCCGTTGCTTCCGGGCTGCGGATGAGATTGGGCGCGATCATTTTTTTCAAAAAAGAAAACGACGCCCGTCTGGCGTCGGGCTGGTCGCTCCGGATCGAGGCATGAACCTTCCTGAGCAGCGCCGGACCGGTGTCTTTCATGTGCAGAATGGACGACACCTCTTTGGTGTTTTCCTCCTGCCTCGTCAGGGTGTTGACAATGGTAATGCCTTTTTCCCGTTCATGATTCTGGAAGGCGCTTGCGGTGACGAGCGTCTTGTCGTAAAAGGCGAAAATCACCCGGGATAATTTCTGCAGCAGTTCATCGGAAAATGCGTTGGCTTTCAGGAAGGCGTATTCCTCCTGCGTGAGCGCGACGCCCAGGGAGTTTTCCAGAAGAGTTTTCCCGTCGGGTTTCTCCGGCTGTCCGGCCGCCTGCGCGAAGGATTGCCTGATTTTCGCCCTGATCGTCATGGCGGTTTCCGGATCATATTCATAGACCGGACGAACGCCGGCCGCGGCTTCGGTTTGCTTCAGCCTTGTGGATTGAATGTCCTCCACCAGGAATTCGCGGTCGGCCTTGATGTTCTCCTGCACAATCATGCCGTGGCGGTAAACCGGTTTGGAAACGTAGAATTGCGGAGCGAGAAGGGCCGTCAGGCCCGCGCTCAAAAGGATGGCAATCGCCCATCGCTGGAAAATGACATCCTTCAGGAAAGAAAAAGAGAAGGGATGCTTTTCCTTCCATTTCCGAAAAAAGGACAGGATCTTTTCCGATGTCGAATCCAGGAAATTGTTCATGGCCACGTTCAACTTTTTTGGTTTTTGTTTTCTTTTTCCCAGGATGCGTAGGCGGAGATCACATCGGCCACCAGGGGGTGGCGGACGACGTCCACCTGCGAAAAATGAACAATGCGGACGGCCGGTATATTTCTGAGAACGGCCGCCGCCTCGACCAGGCCGGAGGATCTCTCCGTCGGCAGATCAATCTGGGTGATGTCGCCGGTGACGACCGCTTTGGAGCAAAACCCCAGCCGCGTGAGAAACATTTTCATCTGTTCCGACGTGGTGTTCTGGGCTTCGTCCAGGATGATGAAAGAGTCGTTCAGAGTCCGGCCGCGCATAAACGCGAGCGGCGCCACCTCGATGAGCCCCTTGCCGATCAGCGCGTTCGCTTTTTCCATGTCCACCATGTCATAGAGCGCGTCATACAGGGGGCGCAGGTAGGGGTTCACTTTTTCGGCCAGATCGCCCGGCAGGAAACCCAGCCGCTCACCCGCTTCCACGGCGGGGCGGGTCAGAATGATCCGCTGGACCTTTCTTTCCAGAAGGCAGGACACGGCCATCGCCATGGCCAGGTATGTTTTTCCCGTGCCGGCGGGTCCGATGGCCAGCACCATGTCGGCGTTTCTCATGGAATCAATGTAGCGGCGCTGGGCGACGCTTTTCGGCGCGATGACCCGTTTTTTGGAGGAGATGAAAACCGTGTCCAGAAATACATGGGACAGGTCAAAATCAATGTCCTGGGAAAGAATCCGGTGGGCGTAGTCAAAATCCGAGAGCTCGACGTGCAACCCTTTGAGCATCAGGTCGCAGAGCTGCCGGATGACGCCCGACACAACCGCGACGGCCGCCTCTTCGCCGGAAATAGAAAGCGTGTTCCCCCAGGGCTTGATTTTGACGTCTTCAAGCTTTTCGAGAAGCTTCAGGTGCCGGTCGTGTTCGCCGCACAGATTCCGAAGCAGATTCGAGTCCGCGAAGGAAATCTTTTCCGCTCTCGCGCTTTTCGTTGATTTTGTCAAAAAAATCCGCCTCTAAAAGGTTGATCTCCGCCATTGTCCAACCGTTTTACCGGTGATCTTTGCGATGGCCATGGCCCCGTTGAACGAGGAGGCTATCTATCATCAAGATAACGGCATTGCAATACAATTTAAGCCTGCAAAAACAGATGGGCGAAGACCTTTGCGTTGCCCGTCATGTTGTCCACCGGGCAGTTTTCGTCCGGCTGATGGGCTTTCATGTTGGTTTTGGACCAGACGGCCGCCGGCAGGCCCCGTTTCCTCAGATAGGCGGCGACGGTTCCCGCACCGACGCCGCCGGCCGCGGCCCGAACGCGGTAAACCCGGTCGACGGCGTTTTGCAGGGCGAGGACGACGGGCGCGTCGTCCGGCGTGGAAGGAGCGGGGTCAACGCGCTGATGAATGGAAATTTCAATCGTTACGCCATGGTTTTTTTCGACTTCCCGCTTGATGGCTTCAATTTCAAAAAGCACGTCGTCGAGTTTGTACCGGGGCAGGATTCGGCAATCCATGCAGAAGACGTCTTCTCCCGGAATCGTGTTGATGTTGCCGACGTTGGCTTCCTTCTTCGTGGGTTCGAAGGTGCTGACGGGAGGATCAAAAAGAGGATCTTGTGCGTCGAAGATTTCGCGCAGCTTTGTCAGTTGCGTCACGAAGGAAGAGGCGGCGGAAAAAGCGTTGATTCCGAGCTGCGGTTTGCTGCCGTGGCACTGCTTTCCGGTGGTTTTAAAGCCCAGCCAGAGAATGCCTTTTTCGGCGACTTCAATCAGTGACCCTTCGGAATCTCCTGAATCCGGCGCCACAATCCAGTCCCCGGAACCGAAAATCTTTTCCGGCAGGGCGAGGAGATGCTGCACGCCTTTTTCGCTGGAGGTTTCCTCGTCGGATACGAACAGCAGGTTGATCGTGGAGCGGGGAACGATGCCCTCCGCAAGCAGCGCCCTGGCGGCAAAAATGGAAGCCGCCATATCCTGCTGATTGTCTTCCGTGCCCCGGCCGTACACGCAATCGTCCTTTACATAGGCATGGTAGGGATCGGCGCTCCAGAGGCCCGGCTCGCCCGGAGGGACGATGTCCAGATGCGTAATGATCCAGACGCTGCGGGCGTTGTTCGTTCCCGGAATGGACGCAAGAAAGTTCGGGCGCAGTCCGTCCGAAACCGAGGGATCCGGCGCGTCAAAATGCCGGAAAATCGTAAAGCCCATATCGGACAGATGCTTTTGCAGCGTCCGGGCTTTGGGCATTTCGCCGTCGCCGCCGTTTGCCGGACCGACGGCCGGAACGGCCGTCAGCGCTTTTTGCAGGTCGATCATGTCCCCGCGCCAGGCATCAATTCTGCGGGATACTTTTTCAAAAAGAACTTCGTCGATCATCATCAAACCTCAAATCAGGGCTGGGGAACAATCTGCGCCGGCGCCGGCCAGTTTTCCGGCCATGCGCCGAAACGGTCCGCGTCGCCGACGATCAGCGTCAATCTTCTATTTTCATGGAGAAAGGCCGCGGCGATGCGGCGAATGTCTTCCAGCGTCACCGCTTCGATTTTTTCCCGGTAGGTCGTCAGGTAATCGGCGGGCAGCTTCTCGTATTCGTTTTTCATTTGCTCGAAGGCAATCTGTCTTGGCTGTTCAAAGGAAAAGATGAAGCTGTTGATGATCGATCGCTTCGCCCAGTCCAGTTCGGCCCGAGCAATGGACCCGGCCGCCGCGTCGCGCAGAATGGATTCGATCAGGGAAATCGCCTGAAAGGTCGAAGCCGTCTTGGTGAAGGCGTAGGTTCCGAAAACACCGTAGTTGGACCGCGCGCGGTAGAAGCTGCCGGCGCTGTAGGCCAGGCCTTCCTCATTGCGCACGGCGCTGAAAATCCGGGAGGAAAATCCGCCGCTGCCGATCAGAAAATCCAGAACCTCGAAAGCGTAAAAATCCGGGTGGTTCTTGCTGATCGTCAGTTCCCCGCCGACCACCGTGGATTGCGGGATCGGTTTGCGGATCAGGAAAAAGCCCCGGCCTCCCTGTCGGGGGGCGGCCGGAATGTCATGAACGAGGCGGGGAATCTTCGCATCGCCGAAAACTTGTTCGATTTTTTTTACGGCTTCTTCACGGGAGATGTCACCGGATACCGCCAGCAGCATGTTGGCCGGCGAAAAGTATTCGCGGTGGAACGAAATCAGATCCTTGCGCGAAATGTTGTCCAGGGAGGCGGAGGTCGCGTAGCGGCCCCGCGGGTCGCCGGGATAGAGAAGCCGGTTGAACTCGCGAAAGGCCAGTGTTTGCGGATTGTCCACCGTCCGCCGCAGTTCCTCTTTCTTTAATGCCAGCGCCTCCTGAATCTTTTTTTCTTCAAAGGCAGGCTCCAGAAGCATCCGGGAGAGAAGATCGAGGCATTCATCCAGGTCGCTTTTCAAAAAGATGAAGTGAATGGAGGCGGAATCGAGCGACATGGAAATGGACGGAGAAGCGGCCAGAAAATCCAGGCGCCGGTCCATTTCGCCGCTTCCGAGTTTTGCCGTTCCGCCTGTGCGCATCACCGAGGCGGTAATTTCCGCAAGTCCTTCTTTTCCCGCGGGGTCGTGCAAAGTTCCCGTCCGCACCAGTGCCGTCAGGGAAACCAGCGGCAATTCGCTGTCCTGCAGATAAAACAAAAACATGCCGTTTTTAAGCGCAATCCGCTGGGCCTGCGGCATGCGGAATTCCAGCGCGGGATACCGGATTTGATCCGGAGGAATCCAGGGGGGTGCGGTGTGTGCGGCCTGGGGCGCTGCAAGAAAGATCAATGCGAGCAGCAGTCCGGCTGTGCAAAATATCGTTTTTTTACTTTTCATGGGTTTCCGCGCCTTTTCTGGAAGCGGGCTTCCGGTTTAAAAACGCGACGGTGCGGTTTTCCGCCGTAAGGTACCGGACGGCCGCCGCCCGAACCTCGCCGGCCGTCACCTTTTGTATTCTGGGCAGGTAATCGGAAAAGTACCGGTAATCCCCCAAAAGCAGTTCGTAATAGGAAAGAATGGACGCCAGTTCGGAATTGGAATCCAGGCTTTTGATGTAGTCCATCTTCAGCTGGTTTTTGGCCCGGGCCAGTTCCTCTTCCGTCACGGAATGGGTCTTGATCGATTCGATCTCCTCAATAATGGCCGCCTGAAGTTCTTCGTTAGTGTGGGGGTGGCGCGGCCGCGCAAAAATCGTGAAGAGGTTGGAGTATCTCGAGGCGGGCACGCCGTTCACCACGCTGACACTGTCCGCGATCTGCCGCTCTGTCACCAGCTTGTCGTACAGACGGCTGGTTCTGCCTTTGCCGAGAATCGCCTCCAGGACATCGAGCACATAATCATCCTGCGCGGGCGGCGCCGGTTTGTGGTAGCCGATGATCATCGACGGGCTTGCGTCGAACTCAACCTCGACCTTTCGCTCGGCTCTTTGCTCCGGTTCGGAAGGAATCCGCGCGGAAGGCGCGCCGGCATCGGGAATCCGCCCGAAATAACGGCGAATCAGGTCCATCGTTTTTGAAGGGTCGACATCCCCGACCACGGCAATGCAGATCCGCCCGGGTGACCGGTATTTCCGGTGGATGCCGCGGATCGCCGCCGGGCTCAGGAAGGTCAGATCCATGGGCAATCCTATGATCGGAATGCCGTAGGGATGGGTCGTGTAGGCCCGGCCCAAAAAGGCTTCATAGAGCTTGCCGTCGGGGCTTGCCTCCACTCGCTGCCTTCTTTCCTCCAGGATGACGTCCCGCTCCGTGTAAAACTGACGGAAAACGGGATGCAGAAGGCGGTCGGATTCAATGCGCGCCCAGAGTTCGATCTTGTTGGCGGGAAGGTTGATGTAGTAGGTGGTCATGTCCTGACCCGTTGCCGCGTTCATGCCCGATGCGCCGTTTTCCGTGTAGAGGCGGTCAATTTCATTGGGGATGAAATCCCGGAGATGCCCGTTCTGCAGCTTTTTGAGACGCTCTTCCAGGCGGCGAATTTTCCGGGGATCGGCCGAACCCTGCTTTTTGCGTTCGCGGTCCAGTTGTTCGCCGGTTTTTTCAATGCGCGAAAGCAGCTTCTTTTCCGCCGGGTAATTTTTTGCGCCGATGGTCGTCGTTCCCTTGAACATCATGTGCTCAAGGAAGTGGGCCGCGCCGCTCTGCCCCGGGATTTCATCAACGGCGCCCACCCGGTAGCGGATGAACAGGGAAACGGTCGGGCTGAATTTGCGCTCCATGATCAGGACGGTCAGACCGTTTTGCAGTCTGGCCTTCACGATTTTCTTCTCCAGGTCCACCGCCAGCGCAGGCAGCGCCTGGCACAACAACAGCAGCAGCCCGAAGGCAATCCAGATTTTATTCCTTGTCCGCATGGTCCTCCTCAGGGGCCGGATTTCCCGGAAAAAAACGAAAAACCGCGTAGAGAATTCCGGCGATGCAAAACAAAATGATGAAAGAGGCCGCAAACAGCGTCATCACGAATTCCAGCGGATTGGCCAGTTGAAAGGAGCTTTTCAGGAGAAGGACGCCGAACACCAGAAAAAATCCGGACAACAGAAAAATGACGATGTTTTTAATTCGAATCAGAAGTTCCATTCCCAAAACCGTTTTCTTTCGGCAGCGCTTGAATGCGCTCTTTCATCCCGCGATAAGCCTCATAACTGAAATCATTGTTGCGGCAGCACAACAGAGTGTTGTTATGATACAGAGGCTCGCGCTGAATGTCAAATATGGAAGCGGCGACGGCTTCCGGCCACATGGGGGTTCCCGGAATCGGCGAGTACTCGGCCAGCACGGGCCTTGCGCCGCACCGGACGACAAAATCGATGCTCTCTTCCACCTCCCGGGCTTGCTGGCCCGGCAGGCCGCACAAAAGGTAAACTCCGATGTCCCGTGTTTTGTATCCTGCCTCTTTCAGATGCGCGACCGCGCGCTTCAGTTCCTCATTTCGCACCTTGCCGCCGGTTTCCCGCTGCGCCTCGAAATTGGCTGTTTCAAAGCCGAAGCGAATCGTTTTGAAGCCGGATTCAAAGAGCAGACGGCTGAGCGGCGCGTCGATTTCCCGGACATGCAGGCCGTTCGGGCAGTGAAACCGGCAGGATAGATTGCGTCTTTGAATGTCGTGAAGCAGAGGAATGATCAGGCTTTCGGGATCGGCCAGAAGGGCGTCGTCGTAGAAGCTGAAATCCATGACGCCGAATCGCCGATGCCAGTATTCGATCTCGTCTGCGACTTTTCCGGGATTGCGCTTCATATGCCGGTCGTAAAACAAATGGGAGGAACAGTAGCTGCAGCGGTAGGGACAGCCCAGCGAAGTGATGATGGGAACCTGGTCAATCCGGCCCAACAGGTCAAACGCAGGGTAGGGCAGGGCATCCAGATCGTCTTCTTCGGGATTGAAGACGATGTCTTCTCCAAAAACGCTTCGCATCAACTCGAGAATCTGCTTTTCACCCCGTCCGCGAACAGCGAAATCCGCCCCAGAATTGGCCGCCGCATGATCATGGCAAAGGGAGGCATACTTTCCTCCCAGGATGACGGGAACGCCCGGCAGCATCTCCTTGAGTATTTTAATCACGTCAAAAACCCCGGGATACCAGTAGGTCATCATGGACGTGACCAGCACGACATCCGTATCGGAGAAGCGTGCAATCTCTTTTCGGAAAACGGACGGATCCATTCCATATCGGCAGTAGCTGCGGTCAATCGCCTCGAGGCAGGACGGCTTTTCAATGACCTGCCGGAAGAAGCGGCCATGCCCGTAAGCGTGGCGTTTGGACGCTTTGCCGCTTTTTTGCAGCATGAGCGAATTATAAGGATCAAGGCAATCAATGCAGGAAATGCGATGATGGTTGGCGCGCAGCAGCCCGCCCAGGTATAAAAGCCCCAGGGGTTTCAGCCAGAAATCATAAGCCGCAAAATCATAAATCCAGGGATTGATTAACAGAACCTTCTTGCTCATGGGGTGTCTTTAGCATACAAGCCCATAATTTACAAAGTGCATGAAGCATATGTCGAGAGGCAATTCGTGATCAGCAGCAGGATTTTCAGAAAGAACTTGAAGACTGGGGCAATTGTTGCTAACATGCCCAAACTTTTTAAGGGATGCTTCATGCGGGCAGTACTTCAAAGAGTTGACCGGGCCGGCGTCAACATAAATTCACGATTATTTTCCTCTATTTCGCAAGGGTTGCTGGTATTGCTTGGCGTGGAAAAAGGCGATTCCCGGAAAGACGCGGATTATGTTCTGGAAAAAACAGTCAATTTGCGAATATTTGAGGATGAACAGGGAAAGATGAACCGCTCGCTTGCCGACATTGGCGGCGAAATGATGGTGGTTTCGCAGTTTACACTGCTGGCCGACTGCGTCAAGGGGCGAAGGCCGTCGTTTGCCGGGGCGGAAGAGCCGGAGAAGGCCAATGAGCTGTATGAATATTTTGTGTCCGAGGCGTCTATGAAGGTGAAGAAGCTGGCCACCGGCAGGTTTCAGGAAATGATGCAAATCGAACTGATCAACAACGGACCGGTGACGATTCTGCTCGACAGCAGGAAAACGGTTTGACCATGAACGAAAACGACATTCGGATCGACAAAGACGGGATCTGGTATTACCGCGGCGCGCACATGTTCCGCAAAGACATTTTGTGCATTTTCTTCGAGCACCTGAAGCGGGACGACAGCGGCCGGTATTTCATCGAGCTCAACGGAGAAATCTGCGGACTGGAGGTTGAAGACACGGCCTTTGTCGTAACGGCGGTTTGCAAAATCCAGGACGCCTGCGGTTCTGAAACACTGGAAATCCTGTTGAGCGACGACCGGAAGGAGGCGCTGGACGCCGGCACGCTGGCCGTCGGCAAAGACAACGTCCTGTATTGCCGCGTGAAAAACAACCGGTTCCCCGCGCGCTTTACCCGGAAAAGCTACTATCAACTGGCGGAATTCATTGAGCCCGACGGCGATGAAAACGAATTTTGCGTCGTTTTCGACGGTCGGAAATATCCGATTGCGCTTGCTTCCCATAACCATGATAACGGAGGAAACCATGTTAGATGATGTTGTAAGAGAGTCCCTGACGTTTGACGACCTGCTCTTGGTGCCCGCGGCTTCCAGCATTTTGCCGCGCGACGTCGAAACATCCACGTGGCTGACGCAGAGAATCAAACTGAACATTCCCATCGTCTCGGCGGCCATGGACACGGTGACGGAATCCCGCACGGCCATCTGCATGGCTCAGGAGGGCGGCATCGGCATTATTCACCGGAATATGAGCATCGAACGCCAGGCCATCGAAGTGGACCGGGTGAAAAAATCGGAAAGCGGCATGGTGGTCGATCCGATCACCATCGAACCGGAAAGAAAAGTCAGCGACGCGCTGGCCCTGATGCACCAGTATTCCATCTCCGGCGTGCCGGTCGTCAAAAATGAAAAACTGGTCGGCATTCTGACCAACCGCGATCTGCGCTTTGAAGAAAACCTGGATCAGCCCGTGTCCAACGTGATGACCAAAAAAAATCTCATCACCGTAAAGTCCAGCATCACCCTGGAAGAATCCAAAAAGCTGCTCCACAAACACCGCATCGAAAAGCTTTTGGTCGTGGACGATGAAAACCGGCTCAAAGGCCTGATCACCATCAAGGACATTGAAAAAATCCGCCGCTATCCCAACGCCTGCAAGGACTCGCTCGGAAGGCTGCGCGTCGGCGCGGCCGTGGGCATCATCGACCGGGAGCCCAGAATCGAGGCGCTTCTGGCGGCGGGTGTGGACGTGATTGCCATTGACACCTCTCACGGACATTCGGCGGGCGTGATTGACGCCATCCGCTCCACCAAGGCGAATTTCCCCAAATGCGAGCTCATCGCGGGAAACATTGCAACGGTCGAGGGGGCCCAGGCGCTCATCGATGCCGGAGTGGATGCGGTAAAGGTCGGAGTGGGGCCCGGCTCCATCTGCACCACCCGCATTATCGCGGGCGTGGGCGTGGCGCAGATGTCCGCGATCCGAGACACCTATAAAGTCGCCTCCCGTCAGGGCATTCCCGTCATTGCCGACGGCGGCATCAAGTATTCCGGCGACATCGTCAAGGCCCTGGGCTGCGGCGCAAACGCCGTCATGATCGGCGGACTGTTTGCCGGAACCGAAGAAAGCCCAGGTGAAACGATTTTGTTCCAGGGGCGCAGTTACAAGGTGTATCGCGGCATGGGATCGCTGGAGGCCATGAAAATGGGAAGCCGCGACCGCTACTATCAGGACGACGTCGAAGCGCCTTCCAAGACGGTTCCGGAAGGGATCGAGGGCAGGGTGCCTTTCCGCGGCACGCTTTCCGCCAGCATCGTCCAACTGATCGGCGGGCTGAAAGCCGGCATGGGCTACGTCGGATGCCGGACCATTGCGGAACTGATCGAAAAATCCCGGTTCGTCCGCATTACGTCGGCCGGCCTCAGGGAAAGCCACGTTCACGACGTGATCATCACCAAGGAAGCGCCCAATTACTGGATAGATTAGCCAAATGAAGCAAGCCGATTTCGTCCATCTCCACGTCCATACGCAGTACAGCCTTCTCGACGGCATGATCCGCCTGGACGACCTCTTTCAAAAGGCCAAAGAATACGAGATGCCGGCGATCGCCATCACCGACCACGGCACGATGTTCGGCGCGATCGACTTCTACAAGCAGGCCTGCGCGGCCGGCATCAAGCCGATCATCGGCTGCGAACTTTATGTCGCGCCCCGCGGGCTCGCGGACAGAACCCCGTCGCCCGCCGGTGAAACGGCGCGCCATCTGGTGGTTTGGGCCAAAGACATGCAGGGCTACAAAAATCTGATGAAACTGACTTCCGTGGCCCATCTGGATGGATTTTACTACCGGCCGCGCGTGGACAAGGCCCTGCTGAAAGAATGCTCCCAAGGTCTGATCGCGTCAAGCGCATGCCTCCACGGGGAAATCGCTTCGCATATCGTCCGGGGCCGCATGGAAGACGCCCGCAGGGCCGCCCGTGAGTTTCAGGAAATTTTCGGCGAGGACAATTTCTATCTGGAGGTCATGGAAAACGGCATTCCCGAGCAGAAAACCGCCAACCGGGGCTTGATGGAGCTTGGCAGGGAGCTCTCCATTCCGCTCATCGCCACGAACGACTGTCACTATCTGAACGCAGATCACGCGGAAGCGCACGATGTTTTGCTGTGCATTCAGACGGGAAGAACCATCGAAGACAAAGACCGGATGTCCATGTCGTCGGGCCAGTTTTACGTCCGTTCCTCCGGGGAAATGCAGGCGCTTTTTGCCGAAATGCCCGAAGCAGTCTCCAATACGATGGATGTCGCGAATCGATGCAACCTGACCCTGGAATTCGGGAAATTCTACCTGCCGAAATACGAGATCAAGGACCCCGGAGAAAGCCTTGAGGATCATCTGGATCGCAAGGCGACCCAGGGCCTGGAAAAACTGTTCCCGGTGATTTTGAAGCACTGGAAAGAGGACGAGGCGGCCGTTCGGCAAAAATACACGGATCGCCTGCGCTCAGAGCTGGAAATCATCAAAAAAATGGGGTTTGCCGGATATTTTCTGATCGTTTCCGATTTTATCAAGCACGCCAAGCACACGGGGGTGCCCGTCGGTCCGGGACGCGGCTCCGCTGCCGGATCGCTGGTGGCATATGCCATTCGCATCACCGACATCGATCCCTTGCTCTACGGATTGTTTTTCGAGCGTTTTCTCAATCCGGACCGGATCAGCATGCCGGACATCGACATCGATTTCTGCCAGGAACGCCGCGGTGAAATCATCAAATACGTCACGGAAAAATACGGCAAGGACAGAGTCTCCCAGATCTGCACCTTCGGCAAGATGATGGCCAAGGGCGTGATTCGGGATGTGGGCAGAGCCCTGAACATTCCCTATGGCGAAGTGGACCGAATTGCCAAACTGGTGCCGACCTTTCCGCTGAACATCAAGCTAGCGGATGCGTTCAAGGCGGAGCCGCGTTTTGAGGAAGAACGCAGGAAGAACCCGAAGATCGACAAAATGCTGTCGCTGTCGCTGGTTCTGGAAGGCCTCAACCGGCATTCTTCCGTGCACGCCGCCGGCATTGTGATATCCGACGTTCCGCTGGTCGAGCGTGTTCCGCTTTTTTCTCCCAAAAAAGATGACAGGGTTTCCCAGTATTCGATGAAGGATATCGAAGCCGTCGGGCTGACCAAATTTGATTTTTTGGGTCTCAAGACGCTGACGGTCATTAAGAACGCCGTGGATTTCATCCGGGATTCCCACCATGTCGATGTTGACGTGAACAATCTTCCTCTCGATGATGAAGAAACCTACCGTCTGCTCGCAAAGGGGGAAACCGACGGTGTTTTCCAGCTGGAAAGCGCCGGGATGAAAGACCTGCTGGTCAATTTCAAGCCGGACCGCATCGAAGACGTCATCACGCTGATTGCTGCCTACCGGCCGGGACCGATGAAGATGATTCCCGATTTTATCGCCCGCAAGCATGGAAAGCAGCAGATTGCCTATGAGCTTCCCCAGCTGGAGCCGATCCTCAAAGAAACCTACGGCATCATCCTTTACCAGGAACAGGTCATGCAGATCGCCAACGTCATTGGAGGATATACCATGGCGCAGGCCGACACGCTGCGCAAAGTGATGGGGAAAAAGCAGGTAGCGGCGATGGAAAAGGAGAAACCCCGTTTTCTTGAAGGCGCGAAAAAGAAAACGATCAACGAGAACAAGGCAAAAATCATATGGAATCAGATGGAAGACTTCGCCGAATACGGTTTCAACAAGTCTCACAGCGCCGCCTACGCGATGATCACCTACCAGACGGCCTATCTGAAGGCCCATTATCCCGTCGCCTTCATGGCGGCGCTTTTGACCAGCGAAAAAGACAACCGGGACAAGATTATCCGGCACATGTCCAACTGCAAGGAAATGGGCATCAATATTCTGCCGCCGGACATCAATGAATCCCAAAAGGATTTCAGCATTTCGGGAGGCAACATCCGTTTCGGCCTTGCCGCCGTAAAAAATGTCGGGGAAGCGGCGATTGAATCCGTAATGGAAATCCGCATGGAAGGAAAATTTACATCCTTCATGGATTTTCTCTGCCGCATCGATCTGCGCAAAGTCAACCGAAGGGTCCTGGAAAGTCTGATCAAGTGCGGATCTTTCGATTCCCTGCACTTCACCCGCCGTCAGCTCATGGAATGCCTGGATTCGGCCATGGAGGAGGCGCAGCGCAAGCAGAAGGAATTGCAAAGCAATCAGGCAAGCATCTTCGACGAGCTCGCTCCCGCCAGAACATCCGGGACAGGCGGCAACGGGTCTTTCTCGATTCCCGAGCTGCCCGAATGGGACCGCAAGGAACTGCTCTCCATCGAAAAAGACACCGTCGGTTTTTATATTTCCGGGCATCCATTGCAGGGCTATGCCGGCAAGTTGCACCTGGTTGCCAACACGGATTCTTCATCGCTGAACACCAAAAGAGACAAAGAAACCATCACCGTCGCGGGGATCATCAGCTCGCTCTCTGAGAGGCTGACCAAGAAAAAAGAAGTGATGTGCAATGTTGTTCTTGAAGACCTGCAGGGTTCCGTCAATATCATCTTCTGGGCGGACATCTACAGGAAATTCTCCGATTTGCTCCATGCCGACGAGCCGGTTGTTATTCAGGGGATGGTCGATATCGGAGATGAATCTAATAAAATCATCGCTCTGGATGTGATTCCCCTGGCCAAGGCTCTGGAAAATCCCTATAAACAGGTTCGTTTTATGGTCAAAACCGACAAAATATCCCCGGAGGGAATTTCCGCCCTTTGTGAAACGATTCGAAAATACGATGGGAAATACGAAGGCTATATTCACCTGTTGAACGGGAAATGCGAAACCATCGTCCGTCTCGGGGACCGCACAAAACTAAACATCTGTGAGAAACTCCGACGGGAGGCGGATGCGATTCTGGGGGAGGGGAGTACGGTTTATTGCTGATATGATACATGAGGAAAGAACTTATAGATCATTAATTAATAAAGATAATCTGATTTCATATCGTGTTAAAATTTCTCAAAGCGACCTGTGGATAAGCTCTGATTCCAACCTGGCCTCAGTGGCCGAAAAATCTCTTCTGAAGCATCGATTTTCCCTTGAATCCTATATCGACAGGCATCCGGAATTTCAAACGGCGCTGCTTCCTTATCCACAGGACTTTCTGGCGCCAGGAATCGTCAGGGAGATGATTGCGCGATCAGCCGTCTGCGGGGTAGGGCCAATGGCCTCCGTTGCAGGCGCAATCGCGGAATTTGTGGGAAACGATCTTTCCGGTTTGACGGATCATCTCATCATTGAAAACGGAGGGGATATTTTTCTTCTTTCCAAAAGCAGCCTGACCATCGGAATCTTTGCCGGAGAATCTACTTTAAGTTATAAGGTTAAAATAATTGTAAAACCTGAAGAAACGCCTTTGGGTGTCTGTACATCATCCGCAACGGTCGGGCCGTCTCTCAGCTTCGGAAAAGCCGACGCGGTCTGCGTTCTTTCCAGTTCCCCGACGCTGGCGGATGCAGCGGCCTCCGCAATCGGCAATCGCGTAAATACCCGATACGATATTCGAAATGCCATGAATTGCGGAATGAAAATACCGGGCGTGAAGGGCATTGTCATTATCTTTGGAAATGAAATGGGCGCAATGGGGGAGGTCGAGCTTGCCTGAAATACAACAATATCTCAGGAAGAAGGAAGGAAATCACTATATGGATGATTTTACAAAGGAACTATGGAAGAAAAGCCCGTTTATCAAACTGCTTGGGCTTGAATTTGAAAAGCTGGAACAGGGGCGCACTTCCACCCGTCTTGAAAGGAGAGAAAACCTGCTCAACAAACACAGCGCCGTTCACGGAGGCGTTATCTATGCCATAGCCGATATCAGCATGGGCGTGGCTGTTTACACCACATTGAAAACAGGTGAAGAAACTTCCACGATTGAAATCAAGATCAACTATCTAAAGCCGGCGAAATGCAATCTTTTAATTTGCGAAGCGCGAGTTCTTAAAAAAGGAAAAAATTTAGCCGTCGTGGAGGCGGAGATAAGGTCGGGAGAAAGCGATCTGATCGCAAAGGCTCTCGGCACATTCATGTTAACATAAGATATCTTATAGGACATAAAGAAAATGCGGCAATGCGGCGGGCGGGCTGCTACATCCCATCCGCCGCCAGTTGTTCAATCAATCGAGCCTGCTTATCGTTGAGTTTTTTCGGAACCTCAACGTTTACTTTGACGAACTGATCGCCATTGCGTGATTCCTTCAGGACAGGCACTCCAAATCCCTTCATTCGAATCTTGGTATTGTTTTGCGTTCCGGGCGCGATCTTCAGTCTTTTCATGGTTCCGTCGATCGTGGGAACGTCGATGGTTGTCCCCAGAGCGGCCTGGGAAAACTTGATGGTTTTTTCGATGTACAGGTCATTGCCGTCGCGGGCGAAGATCGGATGGGACAAAACATTGATATTCAGGTAGAGATCACCGTTTTGCCCGCCGTTGTAACCCGGCAGGCCTTTTCCGGGAAGCCTCAGTTTCTTTCCGGAGCTGATTCCCGGGGGTATTTTGACATTAATGTTTTCAGCGCCCTTTTCCATCTGAAGCGAAATTTTCTTGTCGGCGCCCAAAACTGATTCTTCAAGGGATATTGATAGGTTATATTCGGCATCCTGGCCTTTTTGCGGCATATTGGCATACTGGCCGCCGCCCCCGCCCATTTGACCGAAAATGCCGGCCAGCGGGTCGTCATATTCCGTATAGCCGCCCCGTCTCGTTCCCGTGCGGAAGGTTGTTCGCCCCCCTCCCCTGGGCCCGCCGAAGCCGAAACTGCGCAAAATCTCGTCGAGGTCGAACCCGCGGAAGATGTCTTCTTGTGAATATTGCTGGCGAAACTGATCAGCCGAGCCGAAATTGTCGTAATTCTGCCTCTTTTCCGCATCACTTAAAACAGCGTAAGCCTCGCTGATTTTTTTGAATTTCTCCTCGGCTGCCGCTTTGTTGTTGGGATTTTTATCCGGATGCCACTTGACGGCCAGCTTTCGGTAGGCTTTTTTGATTTCCTCCGGCGTGGCCTTTTTTTCAACGCCCAGAACCTTATAGTAATCTTCAGCCATGCAAATTTCCTCTTATTTTTCTTTTCTTATGGCGGTAATTTAAGCAGGAATTCCCATTTGAAAAGCTTCAAGATTCAATTTTACAAGTTTTTGCGGAAAGGATTTCCGAATAACGCTTTCCCAGATTGCATGCGGAATGTCCATCAGTGAGGAAAGAGCTCCCAAAAGAACGACATTGGCCGCTTTCAGATTGCCGGCCCTCTGGGCGAGCAAAAGTGCCTCAATCGCCATTACCTGAGGGTAATGCATTTTTAGATATTCAATGATATCCAATGGATAATCAGCATCCCCCGTATTGACGGCCGGGGGATTGATCTGCTCGGTATTCAGAATGATGGAAGCATTCGGGCTTAAGTCTTTCAGATAGCGCAGGGCTTCCATTTTCTCAAAGGAAACCAGCGTTTCAACGGTTCCCGGCTCCGCGAGGGGCGAATAAACCTTTCTGCCGTAACGAACGTGGCTGGTGACACAGCCGCCGCGCTGCGCCATGCCGTGGACTTCGCTTTTCTTGACATCGTAGCCGGCTTCCATCATGACTTCGCAGAGGATATCGCTGGCCCGAATGATGCCCTGCCCGCCCACTCCGGCAAACAGAATGCTTTTTACCCTGTCTTCTTTCATAAAACTTTCCTTTTCTTCAGCTGATCGCGCCGAATCTGCAGACCTGTGCGCAAAGCCCGCACCCGTTGCACAGCGTCTCGTCAATCACCGCGATTCCCTTTCGCTTGGAGCCCTTCTTCGTGACGCCTTTTTTCCAGGCGATCGGCGGACAGTTCAGCTCCAGGCAGGACCTGCAGCCTTCGCATGCGTCCGGATCCACCTTCAGCGGCGGCTTCGACTTCTGGTTTGCCCTTTTGAACAAAACGCAGGGGCTCTGGGCGATAATAACGGAAGGGCCGGAGCTCGCCAGTTCATCCTTGATCGCACTGCGGGCTTCCTTCACGTTGTTCGGATCGATCACTCGAATATTTTCAATTCCCAGGGCTGATATCAGAATATTCAGGTTGACTTTCTTGGCTTCCTTCCCCATCAGGGTGTAGCCCGTTCCCGGATGCTCCTGCATGCCGGTCATGGCCGTCGTGCTGTTGTCCAGAATGATGATCAGGGCATCGCTGTTGTTGTAGGCCATGTTCATGAGGGGCGTGATGCCGGAGTGAAGAAAGGTGGAATCGCCGATCACGCCGACCACCTTCCCCTTTCCTTTTTCCTTAAGGGCCTTGCTCATCCCGTGGGCCATGCCGATGCTGGCGCCCATGCAGATGCAGGAATGCAGCCCTTCCAGGGGCTTCAGATAGGACAGCGTGTAGCAGCCGATATCGCCGTGGACGTAAGCTTTGGATTTTTTCAGCGCGTAAAACAATCCCCGGTGCGGGCATCCGGGACAGAGGTTCGGCGGCCGTTGCGCCAGGGTTTCCGGATAAGTCGAAGCGGCGGCCGGCTTATCGGCATGGATCGCGCTTCGAATGATGCCGGGGTCAAATTCATTCGTGTAGGGGAAGATCTCCTTGCCGGTCACCTCGATGCCCAGGGCCCTGATCTGCTCTTCCAGATAGGGATCGAGCTCCTCGATGACATAAATCTTTTTGACCCTGGAGGCGAAATGCCGGATCATTTTCACCGGCAGCGGATAGACCATGCCCAGCTTCAGATAGGAATAATCCGGAAAAACGTCCTTCGCGTAGTTGTATGGCATGCCCGCGGTAATGATGCCGACCGCCGGATCGTTGATTTCCATTTTATTTTCCGGAAACGTCTCCGCAAACTTCTGCAGGGCTTTCTGGCGCTTTTCCACTTCCACGCGGCGGATGCGCGCGTTGATGGGAACCATGACGTATTTTGCCGCATGATGCGCAAGCGCGGTTTTGTCTTCGGGAACCCGCGGCTCGCTGAGCGTGACCACGGACTTGGAATGGGAGACGCGCGTAGTCGTGCGCAGAAAAACCGGAGTGTCGAATTGTTCGCTGATGGCGAAGGCAAGCTTGACATACTCCTTGGCCTCCTGGGGATCGGACGGCTCCAGCATGGGAATTTTGGCGAACTTGGCGTAGTTTCGGTTGTCCTGCTCGTTTTGCGAGCTGTGCATGGACGGGTCATCGGCGCTGATGATGACCAGTGCGCCCTCGATTCCGGTGTAGCTTACTGTAAAAATCGGATCGGCGGCCACGTTCACGCCGACGTGCTTCATGACCGCCAGGGCTTTCGCGCCGCCCAGGGCCGCGCCGATGGCCACCTCCACCGCGACTTTTTCATTGGGCGCCCATTCGGCGTAAACACCGTCGTACCGGGCAAACTGCTCCATGATTTCGGTGCTGGGCGTGCCCGGATAGGCAGCCGCAAACCTGACGCCCGCCTCGTACACGCCGCGGGCGATGGCTTCGTTTCCAGACATCAATTCTTTTTTCAACTGCTTGCGCCTCCTCCATAACCGATGGCGGTCCGGGACCCGCCGCGGGAACTCAGCCCAGGGCGGCTATTTTTCTTCGAAGATAGAGTTGGGCCGCCGAATCCGTTGTTTTTTCCAGAGCCTTTTGGTAGTACTCCATTGCCTTGGCCTTGTCGTTCAGCGCTTCGTGAGCGCGCGCCACGTTGCGCAGACTCATCATTTCAAAGCCGGTATGGTAACCTTTTTGCGCCTGCTCAAAATATTTGAGAGCCGCCCTGAAATCCTTCCTGGCTTCATAAGCGTAGCCCAGAGACGTCAGCGCCAGAAATCTCACGCCCGTTTTATCCGATCCTGTTTTGGCGACGAATGTTTCGTAGGAAGCGATCGCCCGGTCCAGGTCTCCCTGGTTGTAGTAAATATTGGCAAGATGGTAATGAGCCATCCGGCCGCTCCAGCTGTGGGGGTACTGATCCGCCAGCTTCTGCAGGATCGGGATGTTGGCCTTTTCCGTTTCCGGATTGTCGCCGCCCTTCAGGATATTGTCCTGTGCTTTGGCGTATAATTTCAGCGCGGAACCGGAATAATAGCTCCAGTAAAAATAAATGCCCAGGACCAGCAGCACGGCGCACGACAGGGCCGCGGCGGCGATGATCACGCGGCTTTTATTTTCCTCGACGTACTCGCCCACTCTGTCAAAGGTGGTTTGAAAAGCGTCCGGGCTTTTCAGCTCTTTCTTGGATAACTTGGCGGCCATTTTACTCCCCTTTGCGAATAGAATATTTCTCGATTAACCCGGTGATCAATGCCGGCATCCTCCGGATTTTTCCTTCGTTGCTGGTGCAGGCATGGATGGTGTATCCTTCCACGAGCAGTTTTCGCTGATTTTCGTCCCAGATCTTGGAGCTGTAACGGATGCTGGCCCTCTTGATATAGTCAAAGCAAGTCTCCACCGTGAGCAGGTCGTCGTATCTGGCCGGCTGGAGATAGCGGCAGAACACCGTCGTCAATGGCAGATGGAGCCCCAGGTTTTCCAGATCCGAATAGACAATCCCCATTTGCCGCATCAATTCATTCCGGCCCAGCTCAAACCAGCGGATATAGTTGGTGTGATAGACAATGCCCATCGCGTCCGTGTCGGCGTAGATCACGCGGAATGTCGTCAGGTTACTTTCCAAGGAATGCTCTCCAGTCCTGAAGGAAGCCGTCCATCAGCCGATGCCCGGGAGACACGATCAGACCGGCGTCGCGGGCCTGCGCTTCGGTGAATTTCAGTCCCCGGGCAAGGTTTTCTTCCCGTTTGGATGACAGGACCGCAAAGGGGCTCGGATCGCCCACGTGGGTTTTCACGTCGATCGGCGTCGGATGATCGCTGAGCACCAGAATACGGTATTCCCCCAGTTCGCCGATGCGCGTCAGAATCGGTCCGACGATTTTTTCGTCGAAACACTCGATGGCCATGATCTTGCCTTTCGCGTTGCCTTCATGGCCCATTTCGTCGGGCGCTTCCAGATGAAGAAATACAAAATCCATGAACTTCAGCGCGTCGAGCGCCATTGCGGCCTTTCCTTCGTAGTTGGTGTCGATGTAGCCTGTGGCCCCCTCCACGCGCAGAGGCTTCAAGCCCGCGTAAATGCCCAGCCCGTTGAGCAGATCCACCGCGGAAATCATGCCGCCCGTAAGCTTATATTTTTCGGTCAGGGGCGCCATTCGCGGTTTCCCCCCCTGCCCCCACAGCCAGATGGAGTTGGCCGTTTTCTTTCCTTCCGCGGCGCGGGCGGCGTTGACCGGATGTTCGTTGAGGATTTGAGCCGCGCTGTGCATCAGCCCGAGAATTTCCTCCGCGTGATCGCCCTGCGGCAGATGCGGGGCAATGGGTTTGCCGGGGATGTCGTGCGGCGGAGTGGTTTGGGGAGACCCGGCTGCGCCGCGCCAAACCAGCAGGTGCCGATATCCCACGCCGGGATAAAACTGGCACCGGGGCGAATGGAGTGTTTTGTTGAGATCCAGAACGATCTGTCTGGCTTCGGGGGAAGAGATGTGTCCGGCGGTAAAATCGTCCATGAACGCCGGACCCTCCTGGGTCTCCCCGATATGGACCAGGTTGCAGCGGTAGGCGATGTCGCCCTGCCCCAGCGCAATGCCCTGGCTCGCGGCTTCCAGCGGCCCGCGGCCCGTGTAGGTTTCTTTCGGATCGTAGCCCAGAACGCTGAGATTGGCCACGTCCGAGCCGGGCGTGAACCCTTCGGGAATCGTGTCCACCAGCCCCAGAGTGCCTTCGGATGCGATCTGGTCCAAAAAGGGCGTTACGGCGCACTGAAGCGGAGTTTTCCCGCCAAGCTGCCCGCTCGGATAATCCGCCATCCCGTCTCCCAGTAAAACCACGTATTTCACGGAGCCACGCCCCTTCCATTTTTACATGCCGCGCGGGTTTCGAAACGACCCGCTTTGCGGGTTTGCGCTACAACTCGTCTTCGATGCGAATGAGAATGGTTTTGTCCCGGACAATGTCGAGCCGGTCGATTTTCGTGAGCGCCCTGCGCACATTCTTCTCTTTCGCTTTATAGGTTGTCATCACGATGGGCACGGCCCCCGCTTCTTCCCTCGCCTTCTGGATCACGGTGGCGAGACTGATGTCATTTGCGCCAAGAATGCCGGATATCTTCGACAGAACGCCCGGGCGGTCCAGGGCGGTGAAACGGAAGTAATACTTCGTTTCGATGTCGTCCATCGGAACCAGTTGGATATTCTCCATGCCGGTTTCATTGATGGACCGAAGCGGCACCCGGCCGGAAATCCCCTTCAGCACGTTGCGGGCGCTGTCCAGAATATCGCTGAAAACCGCGCTGGCCGTCGGCATCATGCCCGCTCCCTGCCCGAAGAGAAAAACCGGCCCGGAGGCGTCTCCCTCCAGGTGGAAGGCGTTGTAGTTGTGGTTGACGTTCGCCAGCAGGTGTCCCGACGCGATCATGGTCGGGTGGATTCTGGCTTCCACCGCATCGCCTTTCAGCCTGCCGATCGCCAAAAGCTTGATCCGGTAGCCCAGCTCCCTGGCAAAGGCGATGTCCTCCGCGCTGATTTTCGTGATGCCTTCCAGGTAAATGTCCTTGAGGCGGACTTTCTTCCCGTAGGCGAGCGACAGCACAATGGCCATCTTGTGCGACGTATCGATGCCCTCAATGTCGAACGTCGGGTCCGCCTCGGCAAAACCCAGCTCCTGGGCTTCCTTCAGGACCACGTCGAAGGGCTTCCCCTCGTTCGTCATTTTGGTGAGAATGAAATTGCAGGTTCCGTTCATGATGCCGACGATGGATTGGATCCGGTTGGCGACCAGCGATTCCTTCAGCGTTTTGATGATGGGAATGGTCCCGCCGACACTGGCTTCAAATCCGATATCCACGTTTTGCTTCTGCGCCGCCGGGAAAATCTCGTTGCCGTAGGTGGCCAGCATGGCCTTGTTGGCGGTCACCACATGTTTGCCGTTCCGAATGGCTTCCAAAACGAAGGTGCGCGCCGGCTCATACCCGCCCATCAGTTCGATCACGATGGCGATGTCCGAATCGTTCAGAATTTCCCGGGCGTCGGTCGTCAGCAGGTTTTTCGGAATTTTCACGCCGCGCGGGGAATTGATGTCGATGTCGGCGATCTTCTTTAAAACAAGCTTCGCGCCTAGCTTCCGGGCGATGAGCTTTTCGTTTTGCTTCATGAGCCGGACCACGCCGGTTCCGATATTGCCCAGGCCGATCAAGCCGATGGATATGTTTTTCATTTTTTACCTCAACCGTGCATCAAAAATACGGCCCGGGGCCGCTTTGCCCCGCCTGATTTCGCGAGGGTGGTACCCTATATCAAATCCCGTTGTTTTGTCAAATGGATATGAGGAGATGAACCTCCGCCGGGGCCGGGTCCGCTACGATGTCAGCTGACGATAGACCTCGTCGTGAACCGGCGTGGGAATCCCCGCTTCACGTCCCGCCCGGCAAAGAAACGCCGTCAGGGTGTCCACTTCCGTCTGCCGGCCTCTCTCCCGGTCGAGCTGCATGGAGGTTTTCGCGTCATGGGAGAAGCCGCCGATCAGCTCTATGGTTTTGTCCACCGCGCTGTCCGGCAGGTGCACGCGGCGGGCACGGGCGACCGCGGCGACTTCCAGCATCATCGCCCGCAGCCGGTTTTGCAAATCCCCGTCATCGCGGATCAAACCGTACGTTTTGCCGGTTGCCGCCGTGAGCGATCCCAGGGGGCACATCATCAGGAATTTCATCCACAGCGCTTCGGTCATGCGGCCCGATAGCCTGGCGTCGATTTTCGCCCCCAGCAGGAGTTCCAGAACAGGGGAATACCGGTCGGCGGACACCCGGTCATCCGTGCCGAAAATCAATCGGCAGGCGCCCTGCGTCTGGATCACCACCCCGGGCTGGTCCAGAAAACTGATGATGTAAACGGAACCGCTGACGACGTCCGCGCCCGGCAGCACCCCTTTCAGCCTTTCGGCGCTGTCCACGCCGTTTAGCAGGGGGATGACCACGGTTGTTTTGCCGATGTTCTTCGCCAGGGAGCGTGCCGATTCCTCAAGCGAATAGCTTTTGACGCAGAAAAAGACCAGATCGAACCGGCCGGCCACGGAGGGATCGTCCGTGGCGATGTTCGGCCAGGCGGTATATTGGCCTTCCCGGGCGCAAAGCTGAAGGCCGTTTTTCTGAATGGCCCGAAGATGCTCTCCGCGGGCGATGAAGACGATTTCATGCTTTCCGGAGGCTGCGTATTCCCGGGCCAGTTTGCCGCCGAAATATCCCCCTACCCCGCCGATTCCGACCACCGCGATTCTCATCGAATGGATCTCCTTTTCAGTTGCGAGTTAACCGAAATCCTTCAAAAAGATCAAGGATCAATTTGGACTTCCGGTTGTTGACGGACAACTGAACTCCGGTCAACTGCCTTATGGAATCTTCAGGAAATGCCGCTAAAAAATGTTTTTGGGGTTCATGGAAGGCATCTTCGATCGATTGTCTTGGCTTACCGCTGCTTTGGCTAGTCCGGTCAAAACAAAAAGATCCTGTGAGGCTTGAACATCAGCCTCACAGGTGAGTTTTCTGCGTTTCAGGTTTCAAAACCCGCTTATTTCGGGGCGCAGAGAAAACCGCCTTTCGGAAAAACTTTGCCTTTCTCATCCTGGGCTTTCGGATGATAACCGATGGCCTTGCTGTCCGCTCCGCATACCTGCTTGCCCAGGTTTCTCTTCGACTTTGGCACGGGGCCGAAAGCTTCCGGGCGGTCCCACAGCATTTCACTGCCCAGCAGCGGGGACTGAAGCTTGGGCGGGACGCGGTCCGGTTTCTTGCCCGGTCCGGCGGCAAATGCCATTGTTGAAAACGCTAAAAAAACAACTGCGATGAACAATGCGATCATTCTTGATGTTTTCATCAGGCACTCCTTTCTGTTTTTCCATTTTAACATTTTGAGGAGACAGTCATTCCCCCTTCTTTCATGACGAATTTTCTAAACGCCTCAATTATGCAAAAATTAACAGGGCCGGAAGGCTATCGTCAATCCTTATGATTGCCCAATTTTTACCGATAGATTACCGATGACTTCTAAGTGTTTTCCTCCTCGTCAAATCTTAACCTTGATGGCTTCAGACCGGTTTTCTCAATCCTCTCTGGTCATACCCTTTGTTTATCCCGTTCGGGCCAGATCCAGTTTTCCCTGCCATTTCGCGATCAGCGTCTCTTTTAAAATAGCGTGTTCGGGCTTGGCAAGAAGCGGATCGCGGACAATCAGCGCAAAAGCGTCCTCCTTTGCGTCGTTGAGAATGCGCGCGTCGCGGATGATGCTGGCAATTCGGAAATCAGGCAATCCGGACTGCCTGGTTCCCAGAAAATCCCCCGGTCCGCGAATAGCCAGGTCTTCTTCGGCCAGGACAAATCCATCGGTTGTGTTTTCCATGATTTTCAGCCGCTTGCGGGCATCACCCGATGCCTTGTAGTCGGCAAGAAGAATGCAGGTGGAGGGAATATCGCGGCGGCCGACGCGGCCGCGAAGCTGGTGAAGCTGCGACAGGCCGAATCGCTCCGCGTGCTCAATTACCATCAGCGAGGCGCGAGGAACGTCGATTCCCACTTCGATCACGGTTGTGGATACCAGGATTGCGATTTGATTTTCCTGAAAATCCCGCATCACCGCGTCTTTCTCACGGTCCTTCATTTTGCCGTGGATCAGGCCGACCCGGACATTCGGGAAAATATCTTTCTGCAGATGTTCGGCCATTTTCGTCGCGTCTTTCAAATCCAGGTTCTCCGACTGCTCGACCAGGGGATAGACGATGAACGCCTGATGATTTCCGGCCAGCTCTTTGCGAATGGCCTCGTACACCGCTTCTCTTCTGTTTTCCCCCATCACCAGCGTGCGCACCGGTTTTTTGCCCGGCGGCATTTCGTCGATGACCGACACGTCCAGGTCTCCGTAAACCGTCATCGCCAGCGTTCGCGGGATCGGCGTGGCGGTCATGACCAGCACGTCGGCGGAAAGGCCTTTGTTGCGCAGCGCTACCCGCTGCATAACGCCGAAGCGGTGCTGCTCGTCAATGACGACCAGCCCCAGTTTCCTGAAATCCACATTCTCCTGGATCAGGGCGTGCGTTCCGATGATGATGTCGGCCTCGCCCGACCCGATGCGCTCCAGCGCCTCTGTGCGAGCCGCGCCGTTCATGCCGCCGGTCAGCAGGACCACGCGCAGCCCGACCGGACCGGCCCACGCGGACAGGGTCGCCTCGTGCTGCCGGGCCAGAATTTCCGTGGGCGCCATCAGCGCGGCCTGATACCCGTTTTCGCATACGGTCACCATGGCCGACATGGCCACCAGCGTTTTCCCGCTTCCCACGTCGCCCTGCAGAAGACGGTTCATGGCCGTCGGCGCATGCAGGTCTTTGTGAATTTCATCGACCACCCGCTTTTGCGCGCCGGTCAGCTCAAACGGCAGCGAGGCGTAAAATTTTGCCAGTCGGCTCCCGCCGGCGGCAAAGGAAATGCCGCGATCCAGAACGCGTCCGGATTTCTTGACGGCCATTCCCAGCTGAAAAAAGAAAAACTCGTCGTAAATCAGGCGGCGGTGCGCCTCGGAGCGCGCGTTTTGCAGAGGTTCCATGAGCGCGTCGCTCCCGGGGAAATGCGCGCCCACAAGCGCCTCGCGGATGTTGATCAGGCCTCTCTTCCGGCAGATGTCCGCGGGAATCGGCGATGCGATGTAGCGCGAATAATTTTCCAGCGCCAAGGCCATGACTTTCCGGATGTATTTCTGGTGGAGGCCCTCCGTTTCCGAATAGACCGGAACAATGCGCCTGAAATTGAGCAGATTTTCTTCGTCCTCTTTGTCCAGAATTTCGTAATCCGGATGAATCATGGACTTGCCCGCGTAGCCGGGCGTCACGTTGCCGGTGAAAATCACGCGGGTTCCCTTTTGAAAAGCGCCGGCCAGATGAGACATCCGGCCCTTGAACCACTTGGCCGTGAGGACCCCGGTGTTGTCGCTCACGGCGACTTCCAGAATCCTTCTTTTCCCGTAACAGCGGAAAGAGCAGTCCGCAACGGCGGCCATGATCGTCTGGATCCTGTTCGTCTCCAGCTTGTGAATTTTCCGGATTTCCCGGCGATCTTCATAGGTTCGGGGCAGAAAATAAAGCAAATCTTCGACGGTCTGGATTTTTTTTGCAGAAAACCGTTCAGCCATTTTCGGCCCGACGCCCTTCAGAAACTGCACCGGCGCGGACAGCTTTTCCGCGGAGATTTTCAGGTCTTCCACGCGGGCGGCAATCTGCTCTTCCTGCAGATTGCCCGGATTGCGCGCGTCAAAGTTGTCGGCGGCGTACTTGAGCCGTTCCAGGATGAGCGAGGCTTCGGCAATGCCGCTTTTCTTCTGCTGGAGGTCCTTGCCGTCGTATTCCTGAAAAATTCGCATCATGTGGTCCAGGGCGGGGCCGAAAATGTTTTTCGCGGCGGGCGGAATGGCCGATATCTGCAAAGCGATCAAGCCCGAGAGGGATTTCCCCAGGTTCCGGATGTTCGGGAGATTTTTAAATTGATCTTTAGCGGCAAAATTCAGAGGCTGCTCGATGCGCTGAAGATTCTTTTTAAAAGACTCCATTTCATCATGCTCCGGATACGGAAGGTGCGGAAAATGCGTTTATGAATTTGTTTGTTTTTTAACAAATAAATTTTGTTTGCGCAAGTCGAGGATTGACACGCAAGGGGATTTACGTTAAATCGTTTTCGTCTTAAGCCAAGTGTAAAAAATACAACCTGTCCTGATGGAGCCCTATGCCAACTAAATCCATAAAATCAACCTCTTCGACGTATAAAGAATCCGGCGTCGATATCGAGACGGCCAATGCCTTCGTCGAGCGCATCAAGCCCCTGATCAAAACGACGGCCCGCAGGGAAGTCCTGTCCGGCATCGGAGGCTTCGGCGGTTTGTACCGTTTTGACACCGCCAAGGCCAGAAACCCCATTTTGGTTTCCTCCACCGACGGCGTCGGAACCAAGCTGAAAATCGCGCAATTGACGGACCGGCACAACACCATCGGCATCGACCTGGTGGCCATGTCGGTAAACGACGTGGTCGTTCAGGGAGCGGAGCCTTTGTTCTTTCTGGATTACCTGGCCACCGGCAAAATCGAAACGGAAAAAAGCGTTCAGATCGTGGAAGGCATCGTCCAGGGCTGCAAACAGGCCGGCTGCGCGCTCTTGGGTGGAGAGACGGCCGAAATGCCGGGATTCTATCCGCCGGGTGAATATGATCTGGCCGGATTCTGCGTGGGGGTGGTGGAATCGGAAAAGCTTATTGACGGCTCTACCATCAGCATCAACGACCGCGTGATCGGTCTGGCCTCCAGCGGCCTGCACAGCAACGGTTATTCGCTGGCCCGTCGCGTGCTTCTGGAAAAAGGCGGACTTTCCGTGAAGGACAGCGTTGCGGAGCTTGGACGAAGCGTCGGCGAGGAGCTGCTTGAACCGACCCGCATCTATGTCAAGCCTCTCCTGAATGTCTTCAAAAGCTTTCAGGTCAAGGGGCTTGTCCACATTACCGGCGGCGGTTTCTACGACAACATTCCGCGTGTCATTCCCGATGTCTGCCGCTGCGTGATCCGGAAGGAAAGCTGGCCGATTCCGCCGATCTTTTCCGTCATTCAGGAAATCGGCCGGGTCGATGAGCGTGAAATGTTCCGCGTGTTCAACATGGGAATCGGCATGATGATGATCGTCCCGGAAAAAGATGTGCAGGAAATTCTCGACCGCCTGAAGGGGCTGGGAGAAAACGCCTTTCTCCTGGGAACGATCGAAAAGCGGGACGAGAACGGGCCACCGGTCTGTTTTACGGATCTGTAAGGCGGTTTTATGGCTGACCTTTTAAAACTGGGCGTCCTGATTTCCGGAAGCGGCTCCAACCTTCAGTCCATCATCGATCACATCGAAAAGGGGGCGCTTGGCGCCCGGATCACTATGGTGGCCAGCAACCGCCCCGACGCCTACGGCCTGACCCGTGCGCAACAATACCGGATTCCCACCGCGGTGGTAAGCCACCGGGATTTTGAAAACCGGGAAGCGTTTGACCGCGAACTGCTTCGCATCCTGCAGGGCGCCGGCGTCGAGCTGGTCGTGCTCGCCGGTTTCATGCGGATTCTTACGCCGTTTTTTCTTCGTGCCTTTCCGGACCGGATCATCAATATTCATCCCGCCCTGCTCCCCTCTTTCCCCGGCACGCACGTTCAGCAGAAAGCGCTGGATTACGGCGTTCGTTTTTCCGGGTGCACAGTTCATTTTGTCGATGAAGGCGTGGACACGGGTCCGATCATCATTCAGGCGGTTGTGCCCGTTTTTGCCGGCGACACGGCCCAGGAGCTCGCGGCGCGGATTTTGAAGGAAGAGCACAAAATTTACCCCCAGGCCATCCGTTATTTCGCCCAGGGCCGAATTGTCAGAAACGGTCGCCGCGTAGAGATCAGGGACGCCGGAAACCATGACGCCGCGCTCAGCAATCCGCCCCCGGAGGGCTGAACGCCGCTTTCCGCCGGCCTGTTTTGGAGGAAATGTCATTCGTGTACGATTTGCTGGTGCTGGGCGATGATCTCGCTTCCCACGTGGCGGCCGCCTGCGCGAGCCGAAACGGACTCAAGACGCTCCTGGTTGCCCCCGGCGGCCTGGGCGGGCTGCAGCTCATCGGCGACTTTGTTTTCCATCTTGATCCCGCGCCGATGACCGGCCTCGCTCCCGGTCAGCCCGGCTTTTCCGTGCTTGCCGAACTGGGCGTTGAAATTCCCGAAACTCATCCGACGTCCATGAGCCCCGCGTACCAGGTGCTGCTCCCGGGCCACCGGATCGATTTCTCAAACGACTCCGAAGCGCTCCTTTCCGAACTGGCCCGGGAATTTCCGAAGCGGGAAACGGACATCCGCGATTTTTACGGCATTGCGCTTCAAGCATCTTCCGTTTTTCAGGACTGGATTGCCGAACATCCCCGGGTGCAGCCGCAAACCCTGAAGGAATACTTTTCCTATCTGAAAATCTATCCCTTCGTGCTGCAGTACAAATTTGCCGCCGCCAGGTTTGACAAAATGCTCTCCCGGGACGCGGCGCTGGAAAAAGTATGGGAAGCGCAGCAGGCGCTGCTTTCGCAAAATACGGACGATTTGTTTTCCTTTGCCTCCGCTTTTCAATACAGCGCGCCGCTGCGAGGCGTCGCCTGTTTTCCGCAGGGGAAGCAGTTTTTGTTCAACGAAATGATCCGGACGCTGGAATCCCAGGGCGGTCTGTACCTGAGCGGGCATGCCGTCAAGTCCCTCGACCGGGGCAAAACAATCACGCTGGAGATGGAAGCTCCAGACAAATCCACATCCCGGGTTGCCGGCCGTTATTTGATCGTCAGCACGAAATCGGAGGCATTGCCCCTCATCACGCAAAAACGCGGCCACGCCTTTTTTTGGGACAAGTTCCGCAAGGCGGGCATTGCCGGCTATCCATTTACCCTTTTTCTGGGCGTTGCCCAGAAGTTCCTGCCCGAACAGATGGCCCGTCACATGGCCGTCGTCGCGGACGTCCATAGGGATCTTCACGACCGAAACCTGATTCTTCTGGAAACCGGCATGCCCGAAAAAGGAAAACCCCTGCCGCAGGCAAAGAATTTCATGACCGCCACGGTTTACCTGCCGGCCGATGATGCCGCCTGGGCTCCGGAGGCCCTGCGGCGGGAAGCCGAATCCATCCTGGAAAGGCTCGATCAGTTTTTCCCTTTCTTGAAAGACGGCATCGAGATGTACGACCTTGACAAGTCCATCGAACTTTCGTTGAAGTACCGTAAAGTATTCTCTCCGAAATACAGGGTGCGCAACGCTTTTTTTACGTCTTTTTCGGCCAAGAACGACCGGACGAGATGGAGCAATGTCTTTTTGACCGGGACGTCGCTGCTCGCGGACGCCGGTTTTGAAGCGGAGATCCTTTCCGGCAGAAACGCCGTTTCGAGGGTCCTGCAGAAAGGGAAATAATCGTATGCAAGACGACTTCGCCATTTCCGTTCTGGGCGTCTGCGCCATCGATTCGCCGCTTGCCATCAACGGATTTGTTTCGGACGATGACCGGATCCTGTTCAACACCCGCCTGAAAGATTGCGACGCGCTGATGGTTTCAACCGGAAAGCCTTTGTCTCTGGAGCCGGCGGGCCCCCGAAGAAAAATATTTTTTGATCCCGCCGGGACGAAAGCGGCCATCGTCACGTGCGGCGGCCTCTGCCCGGGCATCAATGACGTGATCCGCTCGGTGACGATGACGCTGTTTTACCGTTACGGCGTAAAAAACGTTCTGGGAATCAAATACGGACTGCGCGGACTGAACCCGGAATACGGCAAAATACCCATCCAGCTCACACCCGACTTCGTCAAGGACATCACGCATATCGGCGGCAGCATCCTGTCCTCGTCCCGCGGTCCTCAGGATGTGAAGGTGATGGTGGACTACCTGGAGCTTTTGAAAATCGACATTCTTTTTTGCGTGGGCGGCGACGGCACCATGCGCGCCGCGGAAAAAATCACGGAGGAGATCCATGCCCGGAAAGATCCCATCGCCGTTATCGGCATCCCCAAAACCATCGACAACGATTTGAACCTGATTGAGAAATCCTTCGGATTCGACACCGCCATCGCCAAAACCGTCGAAGCGGTCGGAAGCGCGCATGTCGAGGCCAAGGGCGCCTACAACGGCATCGGCCTGGTGAAAATCATGGGACGCCTGTCCGGCTACATCACGGCCACGACCGCGCTGGCCCAGGGAGACGCCAACTTTGTTCTGATTCCCGAAGTGCCGTTTGACCTGGAGGGAGAAAAGGGGTTTCTGAAAGCGCTGGAAAACCGAATGAAGGCAAGCGGACACGCCGTGATTCTGGTGGCGGAAGGCGCCGGGCAGGAATTGATGCAGCAGGATGAAAAGAAAAGAGAAACGGATGCCTCCGGCAATGTCCGTCTGCAGGACATCGGCCTGTTTTTGAAAAGTGCCATTGAAACGCATTTCCGCGAAGCGCATGTGGAAATCAATCTGAAATATATTGAACCCAGCTATATGATCCGCTCCGTCCCGGCCAACGCTTCGGACAGCCTTTACTGCAGCTCTCTGGGGCAGTATTCCGTGCACGCCGCCATGGCGGGGAAAACCGGCCTGCTGGTGGCGCTGCGCAGGGATGAATATGTTCATCTGCCCCTTTCCGCGGCGATATCCGGCAGGCAGATCGACCCGGACGGAAATCTCTGGTTTCGTGTGCTGGAATCAACCGGGCAGCCCGCACAGATGAAAAATTAGGTAAATAGACTGAAGACTGAAGGCCGAAGGCTGAAGGCGGTGAGGAATAATCAGGTGAATAGACTGAAGGCCGAAGGCTGAAGGTGGTCAGGAAGAAAAAAATGCTTGCAAAATAAACCATTCTGGCTTAGTAACCACGCACTTTTTTAAAAGGAGTCTCGTCATGTCTCGGATTTGTGAAGTATGCGGAAAGAAACCGGCCATCGGCAACAACGTCAGCCACGCCAACAACAAGACCCGCGTGATCTGGCGTCCGAATTTGCAGAAATTGCGCTGCGTGGATGAAAAAACGGGAGCCGTGAAGCGGGTAAAAGTCTGCACGCGCTGCATCCGCTCCGGTTTTGTGAAAAAAGCAAGCTAACGCGTCGGAAGCCAGCCGCAGCTTCGAATGGTCGAAGCGGTTTCCTGAAGAAAGTCGTCGTTTTCAATGGAATCCAGGGCGTCCTGAAACAGAGCTGCAATGGCTTCGGCAAACATCTCATTGTTGTTCCGAAGGCCGAACTTGTCCGTAAAAAGGCGAATCCGGCCTTCGATATTCATGATCCTTCTCAGCCTTTCCCCGGTAATGTACGACACCGCAATTTTCAGCACCTCCCGGCTTTGTTCGAAATCGATGCCGTAAAGCCATGAAATATCAGAGCAAAATTCCTTTTCCCTCCGGTCAAATGTAAAATGAATGGCCTCTTCCAGAAGGTCGATGGAACCGTTTTTGTCGATTTGCGGCCCAATGATCAGGTCATAGATCATTTCAATAATTAAATGAGAACGGTAAGCGGCCTCGCTGTAGGAGATGTCCTTGCCGATGATGGCATGCAGCTCCATGATGGAGCGGACAAGATTCCGCCCCTTGAGATAGGTATAGCCCGAGGAGTCCGGATCGAAACCTTCCTTGCAGGTCATCGAGATGCTGCCGTAATGCGCCAGATCATCAACCAGCAGATGAAACATGATGTAGGCCGTTCGCAGATGGTCGGGCGGCGCCTCGATGAAACGCGGAATGGAATGAGTCTGCCGGGGGTTGATATCGGGATGAATCGTCAATAAATCCGGGGCGATATTATAAATGTAAATATCCGGATCCATATTTTGAATTCCGGAGGCGCTCATCATTTGCTGCAATAAACAGGTATGGGTTAACATCAGCATGGGGGTGCCCTATTGTCTCGAAATTTACAGCAAAACGATTAGCATTTATTGTTTTAAAGATCAAGAACGCCTGCCAAGACCAATGAAGACTTGACATATGAACGATCACTGATATGATTGCGATGAAAAATAAAACGTTAAAGAAGAACACATGAATGAACGGGGACAACTGCCGGTAACGCAATGGAAAATCAAGGATTCCGGCCCTAAAACGATAGAAGAATCGCTGGTCAGAGAATTCGGCTTCCACCCGATTATTTCCCAGATGATCCTGAAACGGCGCGTCGGGAGCTTGGAAGACGCGCACCGCTATCTGCATCCTTCCCTCAACGACCTCCACAGCCCGTTTCTGATGCAGGATATGAAAAAAGGGGTGGCCAGGCTGCTGAAGGCGATTTACGACGGCGAAGAGATCGTCATTTACGGCGACTACGACGCGGACGGAATCACCTCCGTCGTCATTTTGTACAAATTTATGAAACAGCTCACCGCCCGCGTCTCCTATTACATTCCGGACCGTGTCCAGGAAGGCTATGGACTGAAGATTCCGGTCATCGACCGGTTCAAACAAAAGAATGTGAAGCTGATTGTTACAGTGGATTGCGGCATCTCCGATATCGAGCAGATTGCCTACGCCAAATCCGTGGGCATCGATACGATCGTCCTGGACCACCATGAAATCGCCGATCAGCTTCCTCCTGCCGTCGCCTGCATCAATCCCAACCGTTCCGACTGTTCCTTTCCCTTCAAACATCTGGCCGGCGTGGGCATCGCCTTCAATTTCCTGATCGCGCTTCGCGGAACGCTGCGCAGGGAAGGCTTTTGGAAAAACGACGATTATCCCAACCTGAAAGAATTTCTCGACGTCGTTGCTCTGGGAACCATCGGCGACATCGCGCCGCTTCTGGATGAAAACCGAATCTTCGCCAGAATCGGCCTGGATCTCATCACGGAAGGCAGACGCCCCGGAATCAAAGCGCTTAAGGAAGTCAGCGGCATCGACGGACAGCTCGTTGATTCCTTCAAGGCTTCCTTCTGCCTGATTCCCCGGATCAACGCGGCGGGAAGGATCGCCTCGCCGCTCGATGCCGTCGAACTGCTGCTGGCGGAAACGATGGAGGAGGCACGGCCGCTCGCGGAGAAGCTGGATTTGCACAACCGCCGGCGCCAGGCCATGGAAAAAGACATCCTGAACGACATCCTGGAAAAGCTCGGCGCCAAACCCGACCTGGAAAACATCAGCGCCCTGGTCTTTTCCTCCGAAAAGTGGCATCCCGGCGTCGTGGGCATCGTGGCATCGCGTCTGGTGGATCTCTTCAGCCGTCCGACCTTCGTCATCAGCCTGAAGGACGGCGTGGGCAAAGGCTCCGGCCGCAGCGTCTCCGATTTCAACATCCACAAGGGCCTGCAGCAGTGCGCGCCGCTGCTTCTGTCCTACGGCGGCCACTACCGGGCGGCCGGCATTTCCATCAAGGAAGACGACATCGACGAATTCGCCTGCCTGCTGGATGAAATCATCCGCAACACGGTGCAGTCCTCGGAAATGGTTTCGCAGACCCTGATCGACGCCGAATGCCGCCTGCAGGACATCAGCCTCGATCTGATCCGGCAGATGTCAATGCTCGCGCCTTTCGGCTGCGAGAATCCCGAACCGGTCCTCTGCTCGAGAAACATCAAGGCTTCATCTCCCGTCATTGTCGGCAACAACCATCTCAAAATGCGCGTGGTTGACGACGGCGCGTCCCACAGCGCCATCTGGTTCGGCATGGGCAAATATCTAGGCGTGATCAACCAGGCCAGCTTCGACGTGGTCTTCTCTCCTCAGATCAACTACTGGAACGGCTCATCCGACGTTCAATTGAAAATCAGGGACGCGGCCATCGTCGCCTGAGGAGTCGCCATGAATGATGCGACCAGGGCCGCCCTGTTCAGCTTTCTCCTCATTCCGGGCGGAGGCCAGATCTATCTGAAGCGATATGCGAGAGGAATGGCTTTTCTGATTCCGGCGGCGGCCGCAACGCTTACCCTGGCCTGGATGATTTTTCAGGTTGTTCTCATGATCGTCCGGGATGCGGCATCGGAAGGCGCAGGCACGACCCGCATTCTCCGAAACGCGGAGAATGCACTCCGGACAATCGATTTGAACCTTGCCCTGGGTCTGCTGATTTTGATTTTGTTTTTGTGGATCTCCTCGACGATTGACGCGTATCGCCTCGGCAAAAAGACAGAGCCCCCTACCACGTCCGGGAATCGACGATCACCTTCTGATCCGTTTTGATTCCGCCTTTTTCCACAACCTCCAGAACGTCGATTCGGACCGAGCACAATTCCTTAAATATTTTTTTGAAGTTATTTTTCCAGCTGTCGGTATTTACTTGAGAATTTATTTTCTCGATGCGCAGCGTCAAAACGTCTTCATGGCCTTTGCGGCTGACCACGGCCTGCAGGGGAAGGCCTTCGAATTTGGCGGAAAGGAGCTTCATCTGGCTGGGAGCAATGAACAGCCCCCGGACCTTTACGGCATCGCCTACCCTGCCCGCGATTCCCGCCAGTCGGAAAGAGGTTCTTCCGCAGGAGCATTTTTTGGTGACGAGCCGGGATAAATCGCCCGTTCCGAAGCGCAGCAGAAAGAAAAGATCATTGAGGCGCGTTACGACCACCTCGCCCAGTTCGCCCGGCGCGACATTCTTTCCCGTTGCCGGATCGACGATTTCCACAATCGTTTCCTCACAGATATGCCAGCCGGATTTGGCGGGGCATTCGTAGGCCACGTCGCCCACTTCGGTGGCGCCGTACATCTGAAAGGTTCTGATTCCGTATTCCTTTTCAAATCTCTGCCGCAGCGAAGGCAGGAGCGGCTCGGCGGCGAAGCAGGCCTTCTTTACGCGAAAATCCTTTTTGAAATCATAGCCCATCTCTTTGGACTGATCGATAATGGACATAAGGAAGCTTGGCGTGCCCACGTAGGCGGTCACTTTCAGGTCGCGGATGAGCTGAACCTGAATCTGCGAGGAGGACGTGCCGGAAGGAACCACCGTGGCGCCGACTTTCCGCAGGCCGTTGTGAAACGTGAGGCCCGCCGCCACCAGATGATAGGAAAACGCATTGAGCGCGATGTCCCTGGAACCGATGCCGGCCGCAAAGAAAGCGCGCGCCCAGAGAAAATCGTTTTCCGATAAATGGGGTTCGTAAACCGGCCCGGGAGAAGTGAAAATACGGTCGACGGCGATGGTTGAATTTTCCAGGCCCGCGTAGGGCGGCTTGCGCATTTCCATCTCCACCAGCTTTTCCCGCGAGGTGACGGGCAGCGCTTCCAGGTCTTCCCGGGTTTTTATCCGGGCGGGATTGATTTTGTTCGCGTCCAGCATTCGGCGAAGCGCAGGTGACTTCTGATAGCCCAGCCTCACCATGCGCGACAATCTCCGATCCTGCCAGGCTTTTCTCTTTTCCGGACTCCACGCTTCTTTTTCATCGTATAACCGCTTCATAGTCCCTTCTCCTTTTACAGCCAGCGTTTGCGGCGGCGGTAGGATTTGACGTCTTTGTAGGATTTGGCGATGCCGGAAGCGGCCATTCCCAGGTAAAATTCCTTGACGTCCGGGTTGTCGGCAAGCTCTCGGGCCGTGCCCTCCATGACGATTTTGCCGTTTTCCATGACGTAGCCGTAATGCGCTACCTGCAGCGCCATATGGGCGTTCTGCTCCACCAGCACAATCGTTGTGCCGTGCTCTTCATTGATCTTTCGAATGATGCGGAAAATTTCCTGCACTACCAGCGGCGCGAGCCCCAGCGAAGGCTCGTCCAGCATCAAAAGCTGCGGATGCGCCATCAGCGCCCGGCCGATGACCAGCATCTGCAGTTCGCCGCCGCTGCAGTAGCCGGCCAGCGCCTTCTTTCTTTTCACCAGCGCCGGAAAGTAGGAATAAACCATTTCCAGGTCTTCCTTGTAGGGCTTGCCCGGCCGGGTGGCCGTTCCGACGCGCAGATTTTCTTCAATCGTCAGATATTTAAAAGGCTGGCGGCCTTCCAGCACCTGAATGATGCCCTGCCGGGTAATAAACTCCGGCGCCTGATTCTGAATATTCACACCGTTGAAGATGATGCTGCCGTCGGTAACCTCCCCGTTTTCAGGCTTCAAAAGGCCGGAAATCGCCTTGAGGGTTGTGGTCTTACCCGCGCCGTTGCTGCCGAGAAGCGATACGATATGCCCGTTAGCAACCGAAAGCGACACGCCTTTGAGCACCTGAATCACGTCGGAATAAACGACGGAAATATTGTTCAACTGCAGAAGAATTTCGCCCATACCATCAACCTGACCCCGTTATGCGGGATAAGTGCGTTAACGAAATTATTTTCTGCAAAAAACTCAGAAAATAATTTCTAACTTACTAATACGAAAACGGCCAGAGCCGGAAGCTGGAGCGCACGATGCGCCACAGCTCCGCCAGCCCCTTCGGCTCCAGTAAAATAAACAGCACAATCGCCAGTCCGAAAACAAATTCTCGAAGCGGCGCCATGTTCAGCCCCAGTCCGGCAATCCAGCCGACGTTCATCAGGGCGCCCGTCGCGAAGCGCAGCAGTTCGTTGAGCACCGTGATGAAGGTTGCGCCGAAAATCGCGCCGGGAATGTTGCCCATGCCGCCGATGATGACCATGGCGATGAATTCCACGGACAGCGCGAGATTGAAGGGCTCCGTCGTGATGCTGACCATGTAGTAGGCCCAGAGGGAGCCGGCGAAGCCCGCGTAAAACGAACTGATCGCAAACGACAGAAGCTTGTAGCGGAAAATAGGAATGCCCATGCCCTCCGCCGCGCGGTCGTTGTCCCGAATGGCGACAAACGCGCGCCCGTATTTGCTGCGCATGATGTTGACCGCAAACCAGGTCATGCACACCAGGCAGGCGAAAATCAGAAAGAAAAAGGCCTTGTCTCCGGAAATGTTGACGCCCAGAACCTGCGGCTCCGGCAGCGTGATCCCCATCGTCCCCTTGGTCAGGCTTTCCCACTGGATCAGGACATATTCGATGATGAACTGGCCGGCCAGCGTGGCGATCGTCAGGTACAGCCCCTTGAGGCGGCCCGAAGGAATTCCGAAAATCATGCCGACCATGGCGGTGATCAGCCCGGCGGCGGGAATGCAGACGAAGAACGGCAGATTCAGGCGCGTGGCCAGAATTGCTCCCGCGTAGGCGCCCACGCCGAAAAACGCGCCATGCCCCAGCGAGATCTGTCCGGTGTAGCCGATGAGAATGTTGAGGCCGATGGCGGCAATCGCCATGATCCCGATGCTGTTCAGAATGTACAGCAGATAACGGTCCAGCATCAACGGCGCGAGGCAAAACAGCAGAAGCAGGAAGACAATGAGGCTGACCCGGCCGAACCAGGTGTCGAAAATCGCCAGCTCCTCGGCGTAGGTTTCGCGGAAATTCCCGCAGGGATGAAAAGACGGCTTCTTCATATTACACTCTTTCAATCTCCACCAGGCCGAACAGGCCGTAGGGCTTCACCATCAGGATGAACACCAGCACGATATAGGGAACCACGTCTCTCAGCGACGGGGACAGATAGCCGCCCGTGAAGGTTTCCAGAAGGCCGATGATGATTCCGCCGATGATCGCCCCGCCGATGCTGTCCAGACCGCCCAGAATAACCACGGGAAACACTTTCAGGCCGATGGCGGACAAGTCGTGGACGTTTACGCCGTTGATGATGCCCAGAACGATGCCGCTCATGCAGGCCACCATCGCGGCGATCGCCCAGGAAAGCGCGAAGACGCGGCGGACGTGAACGCCCAGCGAAAGGGCAGCTTTCTGATTGTCCGCCACCGAACGCATGAAGATGCCCTGTGACGACTTTTTAAAAAACAGGCCGAAGAGAACCAGAAATACGACGCTGATGACCAGCGTGGCGGAATACACGGGCGCGATGTAGATTGAGCCCAGATGAAACTCCAGCGACGCGGGAAGGAACTCCGGATAGGTGTGCAGGTTGCCGCCCCAGACAAGCAGAATCAGGCCCTTGAACATGGCGGCCAGCCCTACCGTCAGCATAATGACGAAAATCAGTTTTTCGCCGATGAGCGGACGCAAAAAGAATTTTTCAATCAGGACGCCCAGGACAAAACAACCGATCAGCGTCAAAAGAAACGCCGCCGCGACCGGAATTTTTCCCCAGGTGACCAGGGACAGGAAAAAGAAGGCCCCCAGCGCCAGCAGTTCGCCGTGGGCAAAGTTGAGCACGCTGGACGCTTTGAAAATCATCACGAAGCCCATGGCGGAAATGCCGTAGAGCAGTCCGATGCAGACCCCGTTGACCAGCAATTGCAGAAAAAATTCCATAAACCGGTTCCTCAATCCACGCTGATGATGTTGATGATGGTTTCGATCTCGCCGATTCTGCCGTCGCGGTAGCGGATTTTCCCCGTCACCGGCACGTTTTGCGCTCCTGCATACATCGCTTCAATGATCTTGATGTACAGGCCGTAAACGAAGCGCCTGCGCACTTTTCCGGTGCGCGTCAGTTCGTCGTCGTCCGCGTCCAGCAGTTTGTAGAGCAGGACGAACTTTTTGATCTTCATCACCTCGGGAAGCTGGCCGTTCACCTCGCGGACTTCCCGTAAAATCATTTCCTCCACGGCTTTCTGCTGGGAGAGATCCATGTAGGTCGTGTAGGGTATCATCCTTTCTTCCGCCCAGCTGCCGACATTGCCCAGATCAATGTTGATCATGGCGGTGATGAAGGGCCTCGCCTCGCCGAACGTGACCGCTTCCTTGATATAGGGGCTGAACTTGAGCCTTGTTTCGATGAAGTCCGGCGAGAAGGCGTCGCCGCTCTTGTTGCGGATGATGTCTTCCTTGCGGCCGATAATCAGCAGGTGGCCGTCCTCGTCGATGTAGCCCGCGTCTCCGGTTTTCAGCCAGCCGTTTTCAAACGCCGCCTCCGTGGACTGGTAGTCGTTGTAGTATCCGGAAAAATTGGCCTCCGACTTGACCAGCACTTCCTGATCCTCGGCCAGTTTGATGCTTGTGTTCGGAAGCGGCTTGCCGACGGTTTCCAGCTTGACCTCGTCGTCCGGCTGAATCTGAAAAATCCCGCAGGATTCCGTCAGCCCGTAACACTGCTTCAGATTCAGGCCGATCGCCCGGAAAAACCCGATGACGTCGGGGCTGATCGGGTGGCCGCCGGTAAAGGCGCTGTGAAAACGGGAACAGCCCAGACGGTCCAGCAAAGGATTGTAAACCGCGAGCGTCAGGAATCGGTACAAGAGGCCCAGCGGCCAGGAAATGCTTTCTCTGCGCAATTTTTTTCCGACGACCTCTCTGCCGACGCTTTCCCCCAGGTAAAAGAGCTTCCTTTTGAGCCAGCCCGCGTCGGTGATTTTCACGCGGATGCGGGAAGCCATGTCCTCCCAGAAGCGGGAGGCCGTAATGAGCAGGGACGGACCGATATCCCGGAAATCCTCCAGAACCGTCTCCGGCGTTTCCGGAAAGTTCATCGTCATCGCGCCCGCGAGCGCCACGCCCATGCCCCACATCTGGTCGACGATCCAGGCCGTCGGCGACATGGAGATCCAGTTTTCTTCCGGCCGAATGTGCGCGGCTTCGACCCACTGATGCGCCATGGCGGCCAGGTTGTGGTGCGAGAGCATCGCGATTTTCGGCACGCCGGTGGTGCCGGAGGTCTGCATCATGACGGCGATGTCCCGGGGCCTCCCTTTGCCGATTTCCGCATCGACATAATCCGGTTGATCGGCCATGTGCCTTTCACCCCGTTCCAGAAGCGCCGCGAAGCTGATCAGCCAGGGGTTGTCTTCATACGACGTCATGCCGGTGGGATCAACGTACACGACGAATCGCACCTGCGTCAGCTTGTCTTTGACTTCCAGAAGCTTGTCCACCTGCTCCTGGTCCTGCACGACGACCAGGGGGGAGCGGACGCGCCCGATGGAGAAGGCCAGTTCCTCGGCGATGGAAGAGGTGAAGAGATTGAGCGACGTCGCGCCCAGCGCATGCGCGGCCAGCTCGGAAAAGAGCCACTCCGGCGAATTGTTGACGATCATGCACAGATTGTCTCCCCGCGCCAGGTTCAGAGAGGCGAAGCCCGCCGCCGTTCTTTTGACGAAGGAGAAATATTCACCCCAGGTGTATTTCTTCCAGATGCCGAAGGCTTTTTCGCGGATGGCCGTTCTGGTGTCGCCGTATTTCCCGGCGTTTGCGGCCAGAAGCTGCGGCAGCGTGATCTGGTTTGGTTTGGGTGGGTGCGGGGTTGCCTTGTCCAAAGCGCTTCGTCCTCTTTATTCCAGCGACTGCGCATCGCCGAGATACGCTTTAATCACTTCCGGATTGGCGCTGATGTCCGCGGGAGCACCCTCCCCCAGCTTCTCGCCAAAGTTCAGCACCATGACGTGCCGGGAGATGCTCATGACGATGGACATGTCATGCTCCACCAGCACCATCGTGAGGCCCCATCGTCCGTTCAGCTCCAGGAGAAAGCGCACCATGTCCTCTTTTTCTTCCAGATTCATTCCCGCGAACGGTTCATCCAGAATCAGAAGCCGCGGCTCCAGCGCCAGCGCCCTCCCCAATTCCACGCGCTTCATCATTCCGTACGGCAGGGAGCCGACGGTTTGCTTGCGAATGGACTGCATTTCCAGAAAGTCGATGATTTCTTCGAGAATCCGGCGATGGCGGATTTCTTCTTCGCGGACGGACGGCGTAAAGAGGCACGAATGCAGAAAGCTGTAGCGGCAGTGGATGTGGCGGGCCAGCGTCAGGTTGGCGAGCACCGTCATGCCCGGGAAAAGCTCGATGTTCTGAAACGTTCGGCCGATGCCGATGCCGACGAGCTGGTGCGTGTGCAGGTGCGTAATATCCCGGCCGTTGAAAACGATGCTGCCCTGCTGAGGGCGGTAAAAGCCGGTAATGCAGTTCAGCAGGCTGGTCTTCCCCGCGCCGTTGGGACCGATCACCGCCGTGAGTTCGCCGGTGTGGACGGACAGATCCACGTCTTTGACCGCCACCACGCCGCCGAAACTCAGCCGCAGATTGCGAATCTCCAGTTCGGCTTTTTTATCTTCCTGGGGCCGGTTGATCATGATCGAAGGCCGGCTGCGGAATGCTTTCATAAACGCCTCTGGACGGGCTGGCCCGCCGCGCTTCATTGGCGCGGGAAGACCGCATGATCCGGTCCCCGCGCGCCTTTTGCCCTATCGCTTCAGAACTTTGATCTTGTCTTTTCCCGGAATGTAGAAATTTGTCAAGGGAATATACGTTCCGTTTTCCATCACTTTGACCATCCGGGCGGTGAAGGAGCCCTCATGGTTCGTTTTCGAGTAGCTGACCGCCGGAACCAGTCCGCCGAAATCTTCATTTTTCATGGATTCCATCGCGGCGTTGACGGTCTCGGGATTGATCACCTTTGATTTTTCCCAGGCCCGCAGAAACGCCCTTTCCATGATCATGCCGACCACAACGCCCTCCCAGTAGGACGCATCAAAACTTTTGACCGTCTTGTAGCGCTTCCACAATTCCTTCATCACCTCCATCCCCTTGGCTTTGTCCGAGGGCAATCCGCCGGGGAACTGCATGACCAGGCGGTCGCGAATCAGCCCTCTGCCCATCCTGAAGAAGTCCGGATCGGTGGATGTCCAGGTTCCCAGAAACAGCGGATTGTATTTGATGCGGTCCGCGCTTTTGAAGGCGGTGATGATGGTGGAGGGCAGCATCTGAATGAAAATGTACTGGGCGCCTTTTTTCTGCAGGCGGAGAAGCTCCGTGTTGAGGTCCACGGTTCTGGGCGGGAATTCCTCGATCGCCACCAGTTGAACGCCCAGCTTTGCCGCGTATTCCCTGCTGGGTGCGTGAATCGATCGTCCGTAGGCATTGTTGTAGGTCAACAAACCGACTTTCGGCGCCCCATTGCCCGTGTGAATGGTTTTGATGTATTCAAGGACCGCCCGGCAATCCATCTTGTAACTTCCGAACGGCAGATACATGTAGCCCACCGGCTTTTCCAGGATTTCCCAACTGGTGGAGTAATTGATCGTCGGCACTTTGTGCTTCTGGACGATGGGTTTCGCGGCCAGACCTTCGCCGGCGCCCCACGTGGCGATCATGTCCACTTTGTCCTGCAGAATGAATTTTTGAACGGCGGCCTGCGCCTCCGGCACCTTGTAGGCGGTGTCCATCGTGATCATTTCAATTTTGCGGCCGCCCACGCCGCCTTTTTCCTCATTGACGTAGCGGAAGTAGTCCCGCTGCCCTTTTTCATGAAACTGCCCCCAACTGGATGCCGGCCCCGTGAGATTGATGGCCGCCCCGACTTTGATGGCTTTGGTCTGGGCGACGGCCTGCCCCGTCAAGGCCGTCATCGCCAAGATGCCCATCACAAGTAAAATCCTGCCGATTGTCTTCATGGTCCCCTCCCCCTGTTTTGGTTTTGCGATTTTTAAATAAAAAAAAACCGTGGGCGAATTTTCATCCGCCCACGGTTCATTTCCCTTGATGTCAGGTCATGATACGTCCAGGCAGATCCTGTCGCCGATAAAGCTAAAGAAGAAAAAGCCGACTGTCTGAACGTTGAACTGTGTTTTCATCATTTGCATCATTCCCTTGCGCGGCATATAGGCAAACAGCGGGCAAAAGTCAAGAAAAATATTTTCCACCGGTTTTTTTATCGGATCCCCCGCTATCCCCGCTCATCCATCGGAATGTAGTGCCGCAGGTTGCTGCCGGTATAAATCTGCCGCGGACGTCCGATCTTCAAGGGCACCGTATCATGCATTTCTTTCCACTGCGCGATCATGCCCGGCAAACGGCCGATGGCAAACATGACCGTGAACATATTGGTGGGAATGCCGATCATCCGGTACAGGATGCCGCTGTAAAAATCGACATTGGGATACAGCTTGCGCTGAATGAAAAAATCATCCTTCAGGGCCGCGTCTTCCAGCTCCATGGCGATATTGATCAGCGGGTCCTGATAATTGTGCTTCTTGAAAATGGTTTCGCAGTACTGCTTCAGAATCCGGGCGCGGGGATCGTAGTTTTTATACACCCGGTGGCCGAAGCCGAAAAGCCGGAACTTGCTCGTTTTGTCTTTGGCCGAATCGATGCAGCTTTGAATCGACAGCTTGCTGCCTTTGATCTCTTCCAGCATCTCGATCACCTTCTGGTTGGCGCCTCCGTGCAACGGACCCCAGAGCGCGCAAATGCCGGAGCAGATCGACGCGTACAGATTGGCCATGCTGCTGCCCACCAGACGGACGGCGGACGTGCTGCAGTTCTGCTCATGGTCGGCGTGCAAAATCATCAGCGTGGAAAGAGCCCGCTCGATGTCCGGATCCGGCACATAGGGATTCACCGGAGAATCGAACATCATGTAGAGAAAATTGGACGCGTATTTCAGGTCCCGTTTGGGATAGACATGCGGGTGGCCGATGCTGTGCTTGTAGGAGTACGCCGCGATGGTGCGGATGCGGGAAATCAGCGACGCGGCCATCAGATCAAACGTCTCGGCCCGGAAATCTTCCGTGAAATAATCCGTGTAGTACACGGACATGGAATTTACCATCGTGGCCAGAATCGCCATCGGATGGGCGGTCGGCGGAAACCCGTCGAAGAACCGCAGCATTTCCTCGTGAATCATGGAGTTCTGCGTCAGCCGCTGGGAAAAAAGCTGCTGCTGCTCCCGGTTGGGAAGCTCCCCGTAGATGAGCAGGTAGGCCACCTCGGTAAAGCTTGCTTTTTCGGCGAGCTCCTCGATGGGAATTCCGCGGTATCGCAAAATTCCCTTGTCTCCGTCGATATACGTAATGGAGGAAATGCAGGAGCCGGTGTTCTGATAGCCGACGTCCAGTGTAATCAGACCCGTATCCTGTCTCAGTCTGGATATGTCGATGCCTTTTTCGTTTTCCGTTCCCTCAACGATCGGCAGCTCGCACGTCATTCCATTGAGCTTCAGCGTTGCTTTTTCCATTTTGTCCTTCACCCCTTGCAAACCCCGGCCCATCCAGCCGTTTTGTAAATGTTTCTTTACATGAAAGGCGCTGATCTGACAACACGATTTTTTATTTCTAAATTCTTTTTCCCGTCCCCGCCGCCGCCCACCGCGCTGAAAACCACCCTTGAATTATCAATTTTTAAGTGCTAGAAGCACAGGCAGTTTCCATTATCAAAAGCCGTCAACAACGGAGTGAAAAAATGAAAAAAATAATGATCGGTTTTTGCCTTCTAGCGGCGCTGCTGATGGCGGCGACGCTCACGGCAAAGGAAAAATACACGGTGACAATTCTGCCCTTCGCGCTGCACAGCGCTGAAAACATTGAATATGTGCGTCAGGGAATCAACGACATGCTGATCAGCCGGATTTCCGGAGCCGACAAAATTGATGTTACGCGCAAAGAAGTCGTTTCGGACGTCCTGAAGAAAACAGGCGGAAAGGAGCTCGGCCTGGCGGATGTTCAGGACATCGGCCGGCAGTTGAATTCCGACTACGTGGTCTGGGGCAGCATTACCAAGATCGGAAAAAGCATCAGCATCGACGGAAAGCTGATCGACATCACCGGAGGGAAATCGGACGTCGGCATTTTCTCCCAGTCCCAGACCCTCGACGAAGTCATTCCCAAAATCAACGATTTTTCGCAGCGCATCGTCCGGCATATCACCGGAGGGGCCGCCGCGGAAAGCGCTCCGGCTGCGGTGTCCACCGCGCCGGCCGCCGCCCCGCCGCCTGTTCCCGGCGCGTCCCGCGAAGCGCAGATCATCGCCGGCATGAAATCCGGAAAAGGCAAAGGAACCCTGACTTCGATGATCAACGCGGAATTCATCAATTCGTCCGATCCGCTCGATCGCAAGAAGGGCTTCTGGATGAGCCAGCAGTTCAAGACGGAATTCAACGGGATGGACGTCGGCGACGTCAACCGCGACGGTCGGAACGAAGTAGTCATCATTGACCCCCACAATGTATATATTTACCTGAAGACCAAGGACAACTTGCAGCTGCTCAAGCAGATCAAGGGAAAATCCTACCATAAATACATCTCCGTGGACGTGGCGGACATCAACAAAGACGGCACGCCGGAGATCATCGTGACGTCGCTCAACGACCGGCTGCTCAATTCTTTCGTTCTTCAGTACGAGGACGGCGACTACAAAACAATTGCCTCCGATATCCGTTATTTCCTGAGGGTGATCATCCCTTCCTCGGGCGCGCCCGTTCTGCTGGGGCAGGCCTATGGACTGGGAAGCTTTCACGACGGCCAGGGCGGCCGGGTTTTCGATACGCAGATTTATGAAATCGTCTGGCGGGACGGGAAATACGTCGAGGGGGATAAGCAGAAAATCCCGGTCGGATTGTCTATTTACGGGCTGACCCTTGACACGCTGGGCGCGGGAACCAGCGAGAAAATCATCGCGCTCGACGAGCTGGACTACCTGTGCATCATTACGCCGACGACCAAGCCGCTGAGCCGGATTTTTTCCTTTGGATTCAGCCCCGATGAACTGATCTGGAGAAGCGACTCCCAGTACGGCGGCAGCAACAACTACATCGACAACGTGGACAAGCAGAAGCAGCAGTCTTCGGAGGCCACGCAGGAGGACAGTGTTTTTGCCAATCTGAGAATCGTGATGTTCGACACGAACAACGACGGCAAAAAGGAAATGATCATCGTCAAAAACCTTTCGTCGGTCGGACGCATCTTTAAAAACCTGAAGCTTTTCTCCTCGAGCGAAATCTATAACCTGGAGTGGGACGGCCTCGGCATGGCGGAAAACTGGCGGACGAAGAAAATCAACGGCTATGTCGCGGACTACTGCTTCAAGGACGTGGACAATGACGGCAAACCGGAAATTGTCCTGGCGCTGGTCCAGTCCGTCGGCGCGACGCTCAGCGAGAGAAGCGTTCTGGTCGTGTATGAACTGGAAATGCCGCAATAGGTATTGACAAACGCCGGACTCTTCGATATAGCCTCCGGCGGCTTTGCGCACAACGATTGCTTTTCAAGGCGGTGTAGCTCAGTTGGTCAGAGCATACGGCTCATATCCGTAGTGTCCCTGGTTCAAATCCAGGCACCGCCACCATTTCATCCTTCCGCGATGTCAACGCCTGGATATTGCAAATCATTTTAATAAAACGGGAAACTCATGACTGCCGGAAACGGAAACCCTTCTGCAACCTTTCAACCCCGGTCTTTTTTGAAGAACCGGCACTTGCAGTCCGTTCTGGCGTCTTCACACCTGATGATTCCCCCTCACGGCCCCCTGCGCAGGCATTCCAGGGAATTCATCATCGAAACGCCCGGCGGATCGAAGCTGCTGTCCTATCTGTCGCATCACCCCCGTTCCCGGGGAATGATGATTCTGCTGCACGGCTGGGAAGGCTCCTCCTCTTCGGCCTACATTCTGGCCGCCGGCGCCTACTTTTTCGACCGGAATTTTTCCGTTTGCCGCCTCAATTTAAGGGATCACGGCGATTCCCATCACCTCAATCAAGGCCTCTTTCACGGGGCGCTGATCGAGGAAACCTTCGACGCGGTAAACGCGGTTGCAAGAATGGCCGGAAACCTGCCGGTTTATCTCCTGGGGTTTTCCCTCGGCGCCAATTTCTCGCTCAGGATCGCGATGCGCCATTCCCGGACCCCCGTCGGAAACCTGCAAAAGGTGTTCGCCGTCAGTCCGCCCCTCGACCCTTACAGAACGACGCAGACCATCGACCGCGGCCCCGCTCTTTACCGGAACTACTTTCTGCGAAAGTGGAAGCGTTCGCTCAGAAAAAAACAGAGGTTTTTCCCGGATCAATACGACTTTGCCGGCATGCTTCGGGCGCGTTCCTGCATGGAGCTGACGGAGAAGATGATGGCTTATTTCCCGGAATTTCCTTCCTATCGGGACTATTTTCGGCTATACACTCTGACGGATAATTCTTTTTGTGATCTCGGCGTGCCGGTCAAAATATTCTTCGCGGCCGATGATCCCGTCATCGCCCTCGATGACTTCCGGAAGCTTCGCAATCACGGTTTTCTGACGGTTTCCGAGCAGCCGTTCGGCGGTCACTGCGGTTTTGTGGACCTGTTTCCCCGGCGGCGCTGGTACAATGAACAGATTTTTGAAGAATTTCAACAAGAGAGAAACGCATGACCATGGACTTAACGCTGCTGCGGGACAAGGACGCCTTTCCGCTTTATGTTCTGGAGCGCCTGAACCGGACACCCGTTGACTATTTGGAAAAGCACCTTTCGATTGAACGCTCCAACGCCGCGGGCGGCAAACATTTGGAAGCCGGCGTTGTGCTGCTGCTGCTGTTCAAAAATTCCGAATTTCATTTTTTGCTGATCAAGCGTTCGAATGCCGTCGCCCAGTCCGGCGACATCAGTTGCCCCGGCGGCATGCTGGAGCGGCCGGTCGATGAGATGCTGAGCCACATCGTTTCGAAAACCGGCATTCTTCGAACGGCAGGCAACCGGGCGCTTCACGAACTGCCTAACAAAGACGGTGAGACCCAATCGCTCATTCGGCTTTTTCTGATGAACGCGCTTCGCGAATCCTGGGAGGAAATCGGCCTGAGCCCGCTCAACGTTGAATTTCTTGGCGCCCTGCCCACCTACTCGCTCACGCTTTTCACCCGGACCATCTTTCCGCTGGCAGGCCTGGTCAGGGAGCCCTGGCCCTACCGGCCCAACGACGAAGTGGACAAAATGCTGGAAATTCCCGTCAGCGATTTTTTCCGCAGCTCTTCCTACGCTCTCCTGGAGCTCAGCCCGGAGAACGGAACATCCGACCCGCGCCGCAACTTCCAATTCCCCTGCCTGGTCATTCCGGACGGCAAGGGCGGCGAAGACATCCTCTGGGGCGCAACGTTCTTCATTATTGCAAACTTCCTGCGGGAGGTCACGGGCGGCGCCTTTCCGGCGGAAACGCCCGGGCGCATCGTCACAAAAATTCTCTCCCCGCACTACACATCAGGAAACCGTTGAACCTATGGCCCCTATTCTTTTCGATCCTTCGGCCATCGACACCGTGATTTTTGATTTTGACGGAACACTGGCCCGGCTGAACATCGATTTTGAACAAATGCGCCGGGACGTGGCCTCACTGATTGACCGCTGGGGCGTGGACCCCCGAAGTCTGCAAAACCGGTTTGTTTTGGAAATGATCGGCGAAGTTCAGGCCCTGCTTGGAAAAAATTCAGGAGACCATGCAGCTTCGTTCACGCGGGAAGCCTTTCGAATCATCGAAGAGATTGAAGTGGAAGCGGCGCAAAGCGGCTCCCTGTTTGACGGCGCCAAAGAGCTGTTCACGGGTCTCAGGAAAGCCTCCCTTCAGGCCGGAATCATCACCCGCAACTGTGAGAAAGCCGTCCGGACCGTCTTTCCGGATATTCACGATTATTGTCCGGTGGTCGTCTGCCGCAATGACGTCCGGCGCGTCAAGCCGCACCCCGAACAGATCAGCCTCGCCCTGTCGAGGCTTGGCGCAAAACCCGGCCGATGCGTGATGATCGGCGACCACCCGATCGACATTGAGACGGGGAAAAACGCGGGAACCCGAACCGCCGGTGTCCTGACCGGCCGCTTTCAGGAAAAGGATTTTCTGCGGGCGGGAGCGGACATGGTGCTGAGGGAAGCCCCGGACATTCTCAGGCGGCTGAAGCCTGAAGATTTTTAAACGACCTTCCCGGGTTGACATCCCCGGATAAATTGTATAGAAGCGGACGGCGCCGGAAGCCCGGACGCATCATCTTCTTTGATTTTGAGGGAAAAAATGAATCCACATGTCTTTCGTGAATACGACGTGCGCGGCATCGTTGACAAGGACCTCAACGAGGTCTTTATCGTAAATCTGGGACGCGCCATCGGCACATATGCGCTTCAGCATAAAGTTCGGACCATGACCATCGGGCGCGACTGCCGCCTGAGTTCGGACGACTACCACCGATTTCTGATCGCCGGGCTGAACGCCTCCGGCATGGACACCATCGACATCGGCCTGTGCGCAACCCCCATGCTGTATTTTTCCATCCGCCGCTTAGGAGCGGGAGGCGGCGTCATGATCACCGGCAGCCACAACCCGCCGGAGTTCAACGGCTTTAAAATCTGCATCGGCTACGATTCCATCCACGGGGAGCAGATTCAGGAGCTGAGGCGCATCATGGAATCCGGAAGTTATCATTCCGGCAAAGGGTCCGCGCAGGCGCAGGACATCACGAAGATTTATCAGGACTATATCTTCGACTCCGTCCGCGTATCAAAAAAGCTGAAGATTGTCCTCGACGGAGGAAACGGCGTCGGGGGGAAATTTGCCCTTCCCATTCTGGAGAGAATGGGCTGCGACGTCACTGCCCTCTACTGTGAGCCGGACGGCCGCTTTCCCCATCACTTCCCGGACCCCACCGTCGAAGAAAATCTTGCGGAACTCATTCGGCTTACGGCCAAAGAAAAGGCTGACCTGGGCATCGCCTTTGACGGAGACGCGGACCGCATCGGAGTGATCAGCGACACCGGCGAGATCATCTGGGGAGACAAGCTGCTTCTTTTGTTTGCGCGCTTCATCCTCAAGGACCATCCCGGGGCGACCATCATCGGCGAAGTCAAGTGCTCGCAGGTTCTCTACGACGGCATTGCGGAATATTCCGGCCGGCCGCTGATGTGGAAGGCCGGGCATTCGCTGATCAAGGCCAAGATGAAGGAGGAAAAAGCCCTGCTGGGAGGAGAAATGAGCGGCCACCTGTTTTTTGCCGACCGCTATTTCGGATATGACGACGCCATTTACGCCGCTGTAAGACTGCTGGAGATTCTCTCTCAGACAGGTCTGAAGCTGAGCGAGCTCCTCGCCGGCGTTCCGAAAACGTTTGCCACGCCTGAAATCCGCATGGATTGCGACGACGACCGGAAGAAAGCGGTGGTGGCCAAAATCAAGGAGCATTACCAAAACACGCCGGGCGTCATTGACATTGACGGCGTTCGGGTGCCTTTCGGGGACGGCTGGGCGCTGGTCCGCTGCTCCAACACGCAGCCGGTCATCGTCCTTCGCTTTGAGGCATCATCCGCGGCACGCCTTCAGGAGATTCGCGGCGAAGTCGAAGGGCTTCTCGCCTGATCAGTCCCGGACCGCGGTGTCCCGAAAACTGACGGGCATTGCATATAATTTCCCGCCTCACTTCTGATGCTGCCTCAGCAGCATGAACGTCGCGGAAACGCGGCAGACGGGTTTCCCCGCGCCGTTTGTCACCTGGCAATCTCCGATGATCAGGCTTCGGCCCTTCTTGAAAACGCCCGCTTCGGCAATAAGCTCTCCTTTGTCCACGCCGGCCAGGAAATTGCTCTTCAGCTCAATTGTCGTCAGTCCTTCTTCCGGCGTGAGCACCGTCATCATGGCATGGGCAATGGCCTCGTCCGCCAGCGCGACCATCAAACCTCCCTGCATCAATCCGGCGCCCTGCATATATTCCGGACGTATGGGCATTCGAAATACGGCGCGGCCCGAAGACAAACCGGCAACCTCTACATTGAAGTGGTCCAGATAGGGATTCAACCCTTTCTCTCCCGCGCGAATTTTTTCCAGGTAAAGTTGGTAATTCACGATAGCCCCTCCCTTTTTTTATTTTCGGCCATGACGCATCAATCCTGAAGACTTATAATTCCTGTTTGGGGAAATTGCCAATGTTTTTCCGCCTGCTTATGCCTTTGCGCGATGAGATTCGGAGGGCTCAAAAAAATCAGGTCCGGACAAAAATATCCGGCGCCATGTCAATAATCATATTGACTAATATTTTCTTTTTGAATAGATTCTTCCCGTCTTGACGGCTTCTGAACCACCCGTAAAGGGACTTTTCCCGTTCAGTGCGAAGAAAAACAGGATAACCAACCGTTATCCCCAATATTTTACCGGAAGGAGATGGAGTTTTTATGGAGCACACTCACGAAATTGAACAGATGTGCGTAGTCGCCAAGGGCGCTAAAAACGGCCCCGCGCCCATACCGCAGGAGGGCGGCTGGACGCCCGTGAAGGAAATTAAGGACATCAGCGGCCTGACGCATGGTGTCGGGCGATGCGCGCCGCAGCAGGGAGCCTGTAAACTGACCCTGAATGTGAAAAAAGGCATCATTGAAGAGGCGCTGGTTGAATGCATCGGCTGCACCGGCATGACCCATTCCGCCGCGATGGCCGCCGAAATTCTGCCCAACAAAACCATTCTGGAAGCGCTGAATTCCGACCTCGTCTGCGACGCGATCAACGTGGCCATGCGGGAAATCTTTTTGCAGATTGTTTACGGCCGCACGCAAACCGCGTTTTCCGAAGGCGGACTTCCCATCGGCGCGGGTCTGGAAGATCTGGGCAAGGGCCTCCGAAGCGTAATTGCCACCATGTACGGCACCAAAGTAAAAGGGCCCCGCTATCTGGAGATGGCGGAAGGTTATGTGACCGAAATCGGCCTCGACGCCGACGACGAAATCATCGGCTACAAATTCGTTCAGCTGGGCGTCATGATGGATAACATTACCAAAGGGATGGATCCGGCCGCCGCGCTGTCTAAGGCAAGCGGAACGTATGGACGCTTTGCCGAAGCCGTTAAAGTCATCAACCCACGTAAAGGATAAGGAGTTTTAAAATGGCACTATTTGAAGGATACGAAAGAAGAATAAAACAGATCACTCCTTTTCTCGCCAAATATGGAATTTCCTCTCTGGAGGAAGCCGAAAAAGTGTGCATCGGAAAAGGCGTGGATGTTCGGAAAATTGTAAAAGATATTCAGCCGATTTCATTTGAAAACGCCGGATGGGCGTATCTTGTGGGCGCGGCAGCCGCGATTAAAAAGGGCCAGAAAAACGCCGCGGACATCGCCGAGACGCTGGGCGAGGGACTTCAGTCCTTCTGCATTCCCGGATCCGTCGCCGACGACCGTCAGGTGGGCATCGGCCACGGGAATTTAGCCTCCATGCTGCTGCGCGAAGAAACCGCCTGCTTCGCCTTCTGCGCGGGACACGAATCATTCGCCGCGGCGGAAGGCGCCATCGGCCTGGCCAAGTCCGCCAACAAGGCTCGCAAGAATCCTCTGCGCGTCATTCTGAACGGCCTGGGCAAGGATGCGGCGCACATTATCGCCCGCGTCAACGGATTTACCCATGTCGCGACGGCTTTCGATTATAAAACAGGGAAAGTCTCCGTGGCCAGGGAAAAAGCTTATTCCAAAGGCGATCGCGCGGCCGTCCGCTGCTACGGCGCCGATGACGTGCGCGAAGGCGTGGCCATCATGCATCTCGAAGGCGTGGACGTGGCCATCACGGGGAATTCCACGAATCCGACGCGCTTCCAGCATCCGGTGATGGGCGTTTACAAAAAAGAACGCCTGCTGGCGGGAAAGAAGTTTTTCTCCGTCGCCTCCGGCGGCGGAACGGGAAGAACGCTTCATCCCGACAACATGGCGGCCGGTCCCGCTTCCTACGGCATGACCGACACGATGGGGCGCATGCACTCCGACGCGCAGTTCGCCGGTTCGTCCTCCGTTCCCGCGCACGTGGAGATGATGGGCTTGATCGGAATGGGCAACAATCCGATGGTCGGCGCTTCGGTCGCCGTCGCCGTCGCGGTTGAACAGGCCATGAAATAATCGGGATTTTTCAAAATGGATGAAGAGCGGTTTCATGCCGCCCGCAAGGGCGGCTGCGGCCGCTTTTTTTCAGCTGCATCGCCGGTCTATTTTTCCCGGCGCATGACGTGAACGGCCGTGGCCTTGAACGACGCGAAAACCGCGGCGCCTTCGCAGAACCCCAGATCCTCGCAGGAAGAAACGGTAAGATAGGCAACCACGGGAAATCCGCAGTCCAGGACCAGTTTGTAGGAAAAGGCCTGGCGGACAATCTTCTGAATTCTGGCCTCATAGATGTTTCGGGCGCTCGTATTTTCCGGCGCTTCCCTTGATACGACGATGTTTTCCGGCCGGATGCAGCAAAATACTTTCTGTCCCAGCGGAGCTGCGCCTGCCGCCTCGATCACTTTTCCCGACACGAGCACTTCCATCAGACCCGACCGGATGTTTTGGACGGTCCCCTCCAGAATGGTTTCGGTGCCGACAAAATTGGCCACGAACTCGGACTGGGGCTGATTGAAGATTTGAGCCGTGGCGCCGGTCTGGATGAGCCGTCCTTCAGACATCACCGTGACATCCTGCGCCAGCCGCAGCGTCTCCTCCCGGTCGTGCAGCGCCAGCACGGCGGTGATCTTCGTCTCTTCCAGAATATGCCGCAGATCATCGATCAGCGACTCGCGCGTCGGCGGATCGAGGGAGTTGAAGGCCTCGTCCAGCAGGATTAAATGCGGTTTGAGGGCAAAGGCGCGCGCCAGAGACACCCTTTTGGACTCGCCGCCCGAAAGCGTTTTGGCCGACCGGTTCGCCAGTGAACTGATGCCGAAGTACGACAGCGCATCTCCGACGTTTTTCTGAATGTCATTTTTCGACATTCCGCGGAACTTCAGCCCCAGAGCCACGTTTTTATAAACGGACGTGCTGAGCAGCAGCGGCTCCTGGAAAACAACGCACACGCTCCTGCGCATGCGGGAGCGCTCCGCGCTCGACTCCACGGGCCGTCCCTTGTAATGCATTTTCCCCTGATCCGGTTTGAGCAGGCCCGCCATGGTCAGCAAAAGCGTGGATTTGCCCGCGCCGTTGGGTCCGATCAGGGCCAGAATTCTGCTTTCGTGAACCTTCAGCTCGTTGATATCCAGCACTTTGACGCCGCCGCGGCGGACAATTAAATTTTCTATGGTAAAAATGTTGTTCATCTCGGATGCTGCCTTTGCTGAATTTGCGTGAGCAGAAGATTGACCAGAAATGCCAGGATCAGAAGGATAATGCCCAGAGCGATGGCAATGTCAAAATTCCCCTTTCCGGTTTCCATCACCGTTGCGGTGGTGAGCACGCGAGAATATCCCTTGATATTGCCGCCGACCATGATCGAAGCGCCGACTTCGGAAATTACCCCTCCAAAACCCGCCATGACGGCCGCCAGAAGCGGAAGCCGGGATTCCTTGATCAGCACCCAGATCATCTGCATTCGGCTGGCGCCCAGCGACAGAATCTGCAGCCGCAGATTCGGCGGCAGATTCTGAATCGAGGCGAGCGAAATGCCCATGACGATCGGCGTTGCAATGATGGCCTGCGCAATGATCATCGCGTACGGAGTGTAGAGGATTTCCAGAAAACCCAGAGGCCCGCTGCGCCAGATCATGATGGTCACAAAAAGGCCCACCACCACGGGCGGCAACCCCATGCCTGTGTTGATAATGCTGATCACCAGCCTTTTTCCGGGAAAGTTGTTCAACGCGACGGCCGTCCCGACGGAAACGCCGAAGAACAGGCTGATGAAAGTGGCCGTCCCCGATATTTTCAGGGACAGCCACGTGATTCCCATCACTTCAGGATCAAAACTGATGATCAATTGAAAGGCTTTGATGACGCCTTGAACAATCAAATCCATTGTGAACGCTATTTCCCTAAATCTTCCACTTTTTTGCCGGCATCCGGGAAGAACAGCGGCGAACCGTATTTATCGACGCCAAACGTTTTAATGATAGACTGCGTTTTCTTGGACACCATAAAATCCGCAAACGCTTTGGCGCCTTCCGTGTTGGCTTTCGGCCACTTTGCACCGTTGACTTCAATCACATGATAAATATTCAGAAGCGCCGCGTCGCCTTCATTCAGGATCGTGAGGCCCAGGTTTTTCCGGATAGCCAGGAATGTGCCCCGGTCCGCCAGCGTGTAAGCTTTTTTCTCGGAGGCGACATTCAGCGTCTGCCCCATGCCCAGACCCGTTTCCTGAAACCATTTCTGTCCGGCCGGATTGACGTTTGCCTTTTTCCACAGGGTTTTTTCTTTCGCGTGCGTTCCGGAGTTGTCCCCGCGCGAGATGAACAGAGCATTGGCGCCGGCAATCTTCTTGAGCGCATCCGACGAGGATTTGACGCCTTTGATCCCGGCCGGATCGTTCGGCGGGCCCACGATAATGAAGTCATTGTGCATTACGAGGCGGCGGTTGATTCCATAGCCCGCTTCGACAAATTTCTTCTCGGCATCCGGTGAGTGAACCAGCATGACGTCGGCCTCGCCTTTTTCTCCCATCTTCATCGCCTGTCCGGAACCGACGGCGATCGTCTTCACGAAGTAGCCCGTCTCCTTTTCAAAGATGGGGATCAGGGTGTCGAGCAGTCCGGAATCCTGCGTGCTGGTTGTTGTGGCCAGAATGATGTTTTTCTGCTTGGGTGCCGCAAACGCGCCTGCCGCGCCCAGCATGACAAGAGCCGCGACAACGGCCAGGATGATAAACCACTTGCTGCTTTTGAACATTTTCATATTCTGTCTCCTTCAGATTGATGATTATTTTTTCTGCAGTTTCTGCCATTCCACGGAATTGGGGAAAAACAGCGGCGATCCGTATTTTTCTTTGCCGAAATCCCGAATGATCAGCTGGCCTTTTTCCGGCGACGTCAGCCACTGGACAAACGTCAGGGTGTCCTTGCGGTTGACCCTGGGGAATTTGGCCGGGTTGACCGGTATCAAAGAAATGTAATTCAACAGCGCCTCGTCGCCTTCCACCAGAATGACCACCTTGATCTGATCTTTCAGGGACAGGAAGGTGGCCCGGTCGATCACCGTGTAAGCGGCCTGCTGATCGGTGTATTTCAGCGTGGCGACATTTCCTTCGGACCCCTTCTCATAAATAACATACCATGCGCCTTTGGGTTCGACACCTGTTTTTTTCCAGAGTTCCATTTCCGCCACATGCGTGCCCGACTTGTCTCCCCGGCTGATGAATTTGCCGTTTGCGTCCATGATTTTCTTCAAGGCTGCCGTCGCCGATTTTTCTCCCTTGACGGCGGCCGGATCGGATGCGGGGCCGACAATCACAAAATCGTTGTACATGAGCGGGATTCTCTCCGTGCCGTAACCGTCGGCGATAAAGTTCTCCTCCAGCGATTTTGCATGGGCCATCACCAGGTCAATCTGGCCCTTGGTGGCCAGCTTGAGCGCCGCACCGGTCCCCGCGCCGACGTGGCGGACGCGGATTCCCGTCTCTTTTTCAAACTGATCTTCCAGCGCCCCCACAATGCCGGAATCGATCGGGCCGATCGTACTGGACAAAAAGATGAACTGATCGCTTTTCTGGGACGACAGCGATGCGCATCCGGCCACCAGAACCAGGCAAAGCAAAACAACCAATGCCGACCATTTTCTGACAAAAATCCTCATATTCATGCTCCTTTCACGTTTCATTTTGCGCCTGATTTCGTAATGCATTCTGAAAATTTAATCAAGAATAATATTCCAAAATCAGACATTGAATTACCTTATTGCCAATTATCGGCCAAATATAATTCAGATTTTTTAATGGGAACAGATTACCCGATTGGATACGAAAGGTGGGGAAATAAGATGCAGCGGGTTGTTGGATGAGAGGTAAGGGGGCCGGGGTTAGAGGTGATGGGTGCGGGGCAAAAAGCAATGCGTGTTGAGCGGAAAGCGTCATGTTTCGACTGGCTCAGCATGACACAAGCGATGGAAGATACAAGCATGACCTATTACCCGTAGGGAACGGTCGCGACCGTTCCCTACATTTAACCATCCACCATCCACGATTCACTATCCACCATGATTACTGGCACAAAAATTGATATAGGTGTGAACGAGAAATGATTTGTGGTATGAAATCCGGGAAAGAGGGATTTACGATTTGAAAGGGTTTTTTACATCTTCTATGCGCAAAAGAATTTTCCTTCTGTTTCTGCTGTTGTTCATCCCGGCCCAAAGTCTGTTCGCGGCGGGTGACATTCAAAAGGGAGATGTCCTAACGCTCCGGCAGTGCATCGACATCGCCCTGAAAAATCATCCGGCCCTCAACGCGGCCACCGGAGCCATTCACCAGTCGGAGAGCAAAATCGGCAAGGCCCGCGCCGGTTACTATCCCCAGCTTTCCTTTCAGTCCGGCTACTCGCGCATCGGCCCGCCCGCGTCGTCTTTGACCAACAGCTCCTACGACTATTACTCCAACGCGCTGAATCTGAACCAGACCCTGTTTGATTTCGGCAAAACCTCCACCGCCGTGGACATTCAGAAGCTGGGCAAGCAGTCGGCGGAAGCGGATTTTCAGGACACCACCTCTTTGCTCACCTACAATGTTCAGGAAGCCTACTTTTCCCTTCTCAAGGCCAAGATGAGCGAAACCGTCGCCGTGGAGACCGTCAACCAGTTTCAGCAGCATTTTGAAGTGGCCCAGACATTTTTTGAAACGGGGAAAAGCTCCAAGATCGACGTGACCAGCGCGGAAGTCAATTTGAGCAACGCCCGCATTCAGTTGATTTCCGCCCAGAACGCCCTTCGCCTTTGGCGGGTGAACCTGAACAAGGCCATGGGCGTGATTAACGCCCCCGAATACGACATTCAGGAAAAGTTCAATATGGACGCCGCGGACATCACGTTTGAAGCCGCCCTCGCCCGTGCCTATGAAAACCGGCCGGACATCCAGTCGATCGCTCTGAAAAAAGACGCGCTGGAAAGAACCGTCGATCTCAACAAGAAGGATTATCTGCCCGTCCTTTCCGGAAGCGCCGGCTACGGCTACGCGGGTCAGGACGCCGCCCTGAACCAGTCCTGGAACGTCGGCGTCGCCCTCACCTTTCCTTTCTTCACGGGCTTCTCCACCAAATACGCCGTCGAAGAGGCCCGGGCCGGCCTGGAAATTGCCAAAGCCAACGAGGAAGCGCTTCGCCAGAAGGCTTTTCAGGAAGTCAAGTCCGCCTGGCTCAACCGCCACGAGGCTTTTGAACGGATCGAGGCGGGCAAAATCACCGTGCGCCAGGCCGAAGAATCTCTGGAGCTTGCGCAGGGGCGCTACGCGACCGGCGTGGGCAATTCCCTGGAAATCGTGGATGCCATGATCAAGCTCAACAATGCCAAAATGACCTACATATCCGCCCTGTCCGATTTCAACATCGCCGAAGCCAGCCTGGAGAAAGCCATGGGAGCAAAAATGCCATGAAAAAAATCATTGCCGCGAGCGTCATTCTAATCCTGATTCTGATCGCCCTGTTTTTCTTTTTAAGCCGCCGCGAGCCGGCGCCGCAGTATATCACCCAGACGGCGGACCGGGGCGACATCCGCGCGACGGTTTCCGCCACGGGCACCGTCAATGCCGTCACGACCGTTCTGGTCGGCACGCAGGTGTCCGGAACGATCAAGGAGCTTTACGTGGATTACAACTCCACGGTCAGGCAGGGCCAGCTTTTGGCCCGGATCGATCCGGCTTCGATCGAGGCGCAGGTGGCCCAGGCCGCCGCGAATCTGTCGCTGGCCCGCGCCAACCTGGAAAAGTCCAAAGTCGCCCTGCGCGACACGGTTTCCGTATTTGAGCGGAACAAAATCCTTTACGGCAAAAATTTCATTTCCAGACACGACCTGGACACGTCGGAGACCGCCTACCTGTCCGCGCTCGCCCAGATCAAAGCCTCCGAAGCGCAGGTGGAGCAGACCCGGGCCGCGCTGAACCTCGCCGAGACGAATCTCCGTTATACAAGAATCGTTTCGCCGGTCAAAGGAACGGTCATCTCGCGCAGCGTGGACGTCGGGCAAACCGTCGCCGCCAGCTTTCAGACGCCGACGCTGTTTACCATCGCCCAGGACCTGACCAAAATGCAGATCGTGGCCAACATCGACGAAGCGGATATCGGCCGCCTGCGCGTGGGCCAGCCCGTCACCTTCACCGTGGACGCCTACCCCGACCTGACGTTTGGGGGAAACGTTTCCGAAATCCGCAACTCGCCCACCACGGTGCAGAACGTGGTCACCTATGACGTGATCGTCAAGGTGGACAATTCGGATTTGAAGCTCAAGCCGGGCATGACGGCCAACGTCTCGATCGTCATTGACGACAAAAAAGGAATCCTGCGCGTTCCCAACGCTGCGCTGAGGCTGAAAATCCAGGACAAATCCTCCTCCGCTCCGGCGCCGAAAGGCCCCGGCGTCTGGGTGCTGGAAAACAAAAAGCCCAAACGCGTTCCCCTTTCCATCGGCATCAGCGACAACCGCTTCACGGAAGTCGTCTCCGGAAAAATTCTTCAGGGCGCGCCGGTCATCGTGGAAGTCAAAAGCAACGACCAGAAAAACGCGGCGACGCAGACCCCGCGGCCCGGACCGAGGTTCTAACGGCCATGGCGCTCATCGAGACGGACCATCTGGAAAAGCGATACGAAGTCGGCGACAGCATCGTTCACGCGCTGGACAGAGTTTCCCTTCAGATCCATCAGGGAGAATTCGTGGCGGTGATGGGGCCCTCGGGCTCCGGCAAATCCACTTTCATGAACGTCATCGGCTGCCTGGATGTGCCGACGGCCGGAACGTACCGCCTCGACGGCATCGACGTGGGTTCTATGAGCCGCGACGCGCTCGCGGAAATCCGCAATGAAAAAATCGGATTTGTCTTTCAGGGATTCAACCTGCTCGCGCGCACGACGGCGCTGGAAAACGTCGAAGTCCCCCTGCTCTACAACAAAGACGGAAGCAAAAACCGCAGGGAGCGGGCATTGGATGCGCTCCGGACACTGGGCCTGGAAGACAGGCGCCACCACCACCCCAACCAGCTTTCCGGCGGTCAGCAGCAGCGGGTGGCCATCGCCCGCGCGCTGGTCAACAACGCGCCGCTCGTCCTTGCCGACGAACCGACCGGCAACCTGGACACGAAAACCAGCATCGAAATCATGGAGCTCTTCGTCCGGCTCAACGAAGAGAAAAATATCACCATTGTCCTGGTCACGCATGAACCGGACATTTCCGCCTACAGCAAGCGCATCATCCATTTCCTGGACGGAAAACTGGTCAGCGACTCGGTAAACAAACGATGATCAACTTTCTTTCCACCGCTAAAATTTCTCTGCGCGCCCTGCGCGCCAACAAGATGCGTTCGGCGCTGACCATGCTGGGCATCATCATCGGCGTGGCCGCCGTCATCACGATGCTGGCGGTCGGCCGGGGCGCCAGCAATAAAATATCCGAGCAGATTGCCACCGTGGGCAGCAACCTGATCATCGTCCTTCCCGGCTCGACCACCGCAAGCGGCATTCGCCTGGGCAGCGGCGCCTTTCAGAACCTGACCCGCGCGGATGCCGAAGCGATCCGGCAGGAATGCTCCGCGGTGGCCACAACCGCCCCGATCCTCAACGGCAGCGCCCAGATCATCTACGGCAACGCCAACTGGCCGAGCGTCGTCTTCGGAACGGATGAAAACATGCTGGAAGTCCGGGACTGGACCCTGTCGGCCGGCCGGAACTTTTACGATCAGGAAATCCGCAGCGCGGCCAAAGTCTGTCTGCTGGGACAAACCGTCGTGGACAATCTATTCGGCAACGACGACCCGCTCCACAAAACGGTCCGCATCAAAAAAGTCCCGTTTGTCGTCATCGGCGTTCTGGCCCCGAAAGGCCAGTCCATGATGGGCCAGGACCAGGACGATATCGTCTATGCGCCGGTCTCCGCCGCGCAGAGAAACCTTTTCGGAAGGTCGTTTCCGGGCACGGTGCGCTCCATCATGGTCAAGGCTAAGAGCACGGAAGATCTGGACCGGGCGGAACAGCAAATCAAGGAACTGCTGCGGCAGCGGCACCGCATCGGCGCGGGCCAGGAAGACGACTTCACCGTCCGCAACCTGACGCAAATGATGCAGATGGCGGAGCAGGCTTCCCGCGTCATGGCGCTTCTGCTGGCCGCCATCGCCGGTGTTTCGCTTCTGGTGGGCGGCATCGGCATCATGAACATCATGCTGGTTTCGGTCACGGAGCGCACCAGGGAAATCGGCATCCGCATGGCCGTCGGCGCCAAAACCTGGGACATCCGCCTGCAATTCATCATCGAGGCGATGATTCTCTCGCTCATCGGCGGATTGATCGGCGTTTTGCTGGGCATTCTGTTCGCGGAGCTTCTATCCTTTTTCGCCGGCTGGACAATCCTGATTTCAACCTACTCCATCCTTCTCTCCTTTGGATTCTCCGGCCTGGTCGGCATCTTTTTCGGCTTCTATCCGGCCTACAAGGCCTCTTTGATGAACCCCATCGACGCTCTGCGGCATGAATGAGCGGTCACGCGCCCGCCGCCGAATAATTGTATTGACCTGAACCCGCATTTACGGTAAAAGCTTCAACAATTTCAAAGCGGCGGCTTGGACGGCGCAGGCTTTGGCGTTCATTTTGTGAGACAAAAAATATCGATAAAGGGAGGCGGGGAAAAATTATGAGTATGGATATTACGGCCCCCATGCCGGGGAAAATCGCCAGCATCGCGGTGAACGTGGGCACGCAGGTGCAGGAAGAAGAGGAAGTGATCATCATGGACGCCATGAAAATGGAGATCCCCGTGTATGCCCCGGGCGCTGGAACCATCAAGGAAATCAAAGTCAAGGTGGGAGACTCCGTCAATGAAGGCCAGGTGCTGGCCGTTCTGGAATAAATCGATTTGGACGATGGAACCCGTTTTGCGATGTTCAGAATCGCAAGACGGGTTTTTTTCTTTTCGGGCCATTTTATACTGTGCTTACCTAAGTCAAGAAACCGATGAGGGGATGGCGTATGGAAAAAACCATTACGAAAGTGTACGTGGACAACGAAGGATTTGTTGTGTTCGTCTGCTCCAAATGCAATTTGATACAAAAGCAGGAAGCAAAAACCTATGGAGGCGCCAAAGGCCCGATTCAAGTTCAATGCACCTGCGGAAACGTCTATGACGTGGAAATCGAGTTTCGGAAATTCTACCGCAAGGGAATCCGGGTGGACGGCCTGTACTTCGGAGTGACCAACCCCAAAATCTGGGGGAAAATGGTTTTGAAAAACGTCTCGATGCAGGGATGCGGTTTTGAAACGATGGGCGTCAACCCGCTTCAGCCGGGGGATTTGATCAAAATTGAATTTCAGCTCAATGATGCAAAGCGTTCCGTCATTAAAAAACAGGCCGCCGTCCGCTCCATCTTCAAGAAATATGTCGGCTGCCAGTTCCAGGAGCCGCCCAACTCCATGGACGCGGATCTGGGCTTCTACCTGAGGACTCCGTAACTCTTGAGCATCCTTCAAGCCATCGGCCCCGCCGGAGGTTCGTCATGAGAAACTCACTTGCAATCATCAGTCTTGCGCCGGTCCTCATCGCCCAGGCCCTCTACGTGCGGCGCGTGACCCCCAGACTGCCCGAGCCTCTGGGGGAGCGATCCGGCGAGCACGGCTCCGGCCCGCCGCTCAAACTGCTTATCGCCGGCGATTCCGCGGCGGCGGGCGTCGGCGTCTCGCGGCAGAGCGAGGCCCTTTCCGGTCAACTGGTCCGCGCGCTCGGCCAGAACTTCCGCGTGTCCTGGAAACTGATCGCCCGCACCGGCCACCGGTCAAAGGACGTTCTGGCCATGCTGGAGGAGATACCGCCGGAGAAACTCGACGTGGTGGTCACCTCCATCGGCGTCAACGACGTCACTCACGGGACCGGCAGGCAAACCTGGATTGCAAGGCAGGAAAAAATCATTCGCCTGCTTCTTTCCAAATTTGATTCACCGCATGTCATTTTATCCGGCATTCCCCCCATGCATCTTTTTCCCGCCCTGCCCCAGCCCCTGCGCTGGTATCTGGGCAGCAGGGCCAAGCATTTCAACCACGCGCTGGAGCAATCCGTTCAGGGATGCAGCCGGTGCACATTTGTAAGCATTGATTTTCCCCTGGAGACAACCTATATGGCCGACGACGGCTTTCACCCGGGAACCCGCGCCTACTCCTTCTGGGCGAAGCATCTGGCCGGCATCATTACTGCGAAAATAGAATCAAGGTAAAGCTTTCCGGCGCACCTGAAGGTACGCCCTACATAGCTCTTTTGTCATTCCCGCGAAGGCGGGAATCCATAAAAAGGTCTATAATCCTGAACAACCACTCAGGGCCTGAAGCTGACCGGGCCTGAAGGCACGGACTACATTCAGGGTTCATCCCTCAATGGAGCGCTTCCCGACAGGAACATTTTCCACAGGGCTTTAAAGGTCGAATAGTCATGCCCGCCGGCAATGGCATAAACGCGGTCCGGCGGCAAGACCGGGGCCAGCAGCAGCGCTCCCTTCCCGTAAAAATCTTCCGTGCCGTATCCCAGGTACACGATTTTTTCCGGGCGTCCGGCCACCTCCGTTTTGAGCCACGTCCAGAGCATCCTCTGCCAATCGTCATCATCCTGAAGAGCGCCGGGCTTCCAGCAGCTCAGGCCGCCCGCCGCATCAATTTCATCCAGAATCGACTGCGTGCCCAGAAACGGCGCCATCAGATACACACCCGCAACATCCTCCGGATATTCCTTCAGATAAAGGATCGCGCCCAAGCCCCCCATGGAAGCGCCGACAAGCCATATTTTCCGGCAGCCTTCGGCCTTTGCCGGGTCGATCACGTCCTCTTTCAGCCTTTGAATCATGCTGCGATCCATGTAGTATCCGATATGCACGTCGGGTGCGGCCATGTCATACGCCAGCCCGCGCGCCAGGACTTCGTCCACAAATCCCTGCTCTTCAAAACTTTCGTTGCCGCCTCCCATGCCGCGCAGGAAGACAATCAGCCGCCGTTCTTCATGCTGACCGGGTTGATCATACCTCAACACATGCAAAGGCGTATTCGACCAGGATACGCAGCCCGTTGCCAAAGCGACCAGCATCAAAACAGTCAAAAGCATCGTGATCTTCTTGATATTCTTCGTGATATTCATCTTTTGGGATTCCTAATTATTATCAGGTTATTTATCACGTTTATCGGGTATTATCATCTTTAGTTATTTATCCACTAACACGTCCTAAAGATTTCCAGTTTGTGCTACAAGTGAAGGCTTTCATGTCCATTGATATCATTATAGATTTTTCTTATTACCTAATTTAGTACCTAATTTACTGGGTATTACCCAATTCATGGGTTTCCTTTGCTATACTAGAGCGTACTTGAACCGTCGGCATACAAGCCATCGGGCCACAACACGTGTCAGATCGGCATGCCAACAATATAATCCGAGCTTCATTCCACGCGCCTGCGCGGTGCGCGACGCGAACTGTCAAATATTTTTTAACAGTTGCTTCCGTAAGCAGTTCACCTTCGTCATAAATGCTTTGAATATGATGACTTATGTTTTGTTTGGATGTCTGAAACAGATCAGCCATCATCTGCTGGGTCAGCCAGACTGTCTCGTTATCGAGACGGACGTCAAGCTTCACGCGCCCGTCTTCTGTCTGATAAAAGATGATCTCACTTTTTACCGGAAGGTTGTCAGTCATTCCTTCCTTATTCTCCCTTGCTTGTTTTCCGTCAATGCGCATGCCTTTGAACCTCAACGATCAGACCTATGCATCCCGCTGACCTGAAGTTGTAGAAATTCATACCGTACTTTGGACCAAAATATTTTTTCCCCACTGAACTTTTCATCCTGTTCACTACTGTCCCAACGTTAGTTGAATAAATTCAGTTGGTTGTTGGTTTCTGTGTTTTCTTCTGCTATCTCGACATCCGTAAGCGCTTGTAAAAGCGGTATTTTCTCGAAAAGCGTCACGCTGACAA
>Ga0209719_1000213_pt1 | contig 89295 bp, 76 predicted proteins | sample AD_JPNAS2_MetaG_FD_184421 | JGI IMG/M metagenome (GOLD analysis project Ga0209719, IMG submission 184421) | Active sludge microbial communities of municipal wastewater-treating anaerobic digesters from Japan - AD_JPNAS2_MetaG (SPAdes) (version 2) | ecosystem: Engineered > Bioreactor > Anaerobic...
CAATCACTGTCTAATTCGACACTGATTCCTTTAACGGCTTTTCCCGTTATTTCATCAACTTTGTCATAATTGTATTTGCACTTTTGTGCTTGTAGCATACTGCTTATTGCCAAAAAGGCAATCATAATTCCCGAAATTTTAATGTGTGTTCTCATCTTGTTTATAACTTATATTTTTTACAAAAGTAATATTTTTTTTTATCAAATTGTTTTTATTTCTTATTTTTCAAAAAAAACACATAAAATAGTGTAGCATTTGTCGTAACAAAAGAAATAAATGAGTATCTTTGCATTTCAAATTCAATTTTAAATTAAAGCTAAATATATAAACGTATGAAACGAATAGGTATCAGAGACGAAGACAAATACGCAATGGAACGCCGTTCGGCATTAACTCCCAAACATGCACAAGCTCTTATCGAAAAACATGGAATTCAAATAGATGTATTATCTTCTAAAAAAAGAGCTTTTACCGATAAAGAGTTTTTGGAAAAAGGATGCAATATAGTTGATAACTTGGATGACAACCGCATTATATTCGGTATCAAAGAAATACCTATTGATAAAATTGCTTCCGATAAGACCTATATTATTTTTTCACATGTTATTAAAGGGCAAGCACACAATATGCCTATGTTGAAAAAATTTATGAAAAAAAAATGTAATTTAATTGATTATGAATGCATTGTTGATGACAACAACAAACGTTTAATCTTTTTCGGACATTATGCAGGTTTGGCAGGAACCATTAATACGCTTTGGGCTTTCGGTTTACGAACAGCACATTTAGGCATAACCACTCCTTTTAAAAAATTACGTCAAACACACACCTACTTCTCTTTAGACGAAGCACTCGAAACCATAAAAGAAATAGGAAAAGACATTACAACCAATGGATTACCTAAAGAATTACTGCCTTTAACCATTGGCATTACAGGTTATGGCAACGTATCGAAAGGTGCACAAGAAATATTAAAGCATTTGCCTGTTATAGAAATTACACCGGAAGAATTGTTAGAACTGAAGCAAAAAGCTACTTATTCCGATAAACATATTTATAAAATTGTCTTTTACGAAAAGCACATCGCTAAACATAAAAAAGGTGCGGCATTCGATTTGAATGAGTTTTTTACTCAACCTGCTAATTTCATAAGCAATTTTAATCAATACACCCCGCATTTGAGTATATTGTTAAATTGTATGTATTGGGACGACAGGTACGACCGACTGATAACAAAAGACTATCTTGCAGACTTGTATTCAAATAAAAATCTTCGTTTACACGTTATCGGCGATATCACATGCGACCCCAACGGTTCAATTGAGTTTACCCACATGGGAACCGAAATTAACGACCCTATCTTTGTGTACCACCCTATCACACGTCAACCTACTTTCGGACATAAAGGCGAAGGTGTTGTGGTTATGGCAGTTGACATTTTACCCAGCGAGCTTCCTCGTGATTCTTCCAATGCTTTTGCCGATGCACTCACACCTTTTGTCAACGACATCGCTTCTTGTGATTTCTCAGCAGATTATGAAAATCTTAGTTTGCCGGCACCTATTAAAAAAGCACTCATTCTTCATAATGGAAAATTAACACCTAAGTACGCATATATACAAGCACATCTCGATAAATTTTCCGAGTAACACAACCAAAAAATGAAAAACTTTAGTTTTCAATTATCAAAAAGAAATGTTGTCATTATAGGATGTTGTTTGATTTTTTTACTGTTGATTATTAACCGTATACGTATATGGTATCAATTTAATAAAATAAAAGGCATATACATTGAATGGACAAGTGCCGGTAAAAATGCCAATATAGCTTATTTACTTGATTTTTTTCAAGACACTGCCTTTGTGCAAAGTATGATAAGCGACATACACACTCCTTATACGATTGGATATATTGATAAACAACACAATGCATACAAGCAATTGGATTATACGCTTCTGTTAAAAAGCGGAAGTAAAATTACCGTATTAGCCAATAAAGAAAACAAAGAAGATGTGCGCGAATTTGTTTTCTTTTCGTTTTGGCTTCCTTATATCATTATTGCTATTGCTATTTGTGGGGTTTGGGCTTTGATACTGCATGTGTTTTTTGAAAGAACAGATAAATTCATTTATTCTTTTCGGAAAAATAAAGAAAACGAAATGTAATTTTTTTATACATTTGTACGTTAATTTTTTTTAATAAAAATTTATGATTAAAAAGACAATTATTTTCTTATCGCTTATTCTTTTTTTATTTACTAATTGTAAAAAGAAAGATTTTAGCTTAAATGGTGAATACGAAGATATTACCATTGTCTATGCTTTATTAAATCCCGACGACACTTTGCATTATATCAAAGTATATAAAAGTTTTTTGAGCGAAGGCAATATTTACGATGCAGCGAAAGACATTAACAATTATAGTTATATTGACAGTATAGAAGTTAAAATGGAAGAATACAATGGAAATCAGCTAATTCAAACCATTTATTTCGATACCACAACCAATATTCCAAAAGACAGCGGTATTTTTGCTTATCCTTTGCAAGTTTTATACACATGCCATGCAAAATTAAACAGAGATTACACTTATAAACTAATTGTTAGAAACTTATATACTCAAAAAACCACAATTGCCACTTCCGAAATGGTCGGTACCGTAGGCGTTAAATATCCGGTGTATTATCCCGGAAAAATCAACCATATCACTTTTTTACCCAGAAAACAACAAATAGAATTGGTAAAAGGAAAAAACATAGCTGTTTGTCAAGCGGCTTACCATTTTTATTATACGGAAGTAAATTATAAAGGCGAACGCCGACAACAAAAACCCGTTATTTGGAAAGTAGGCGAATCAAAATCGAATTATATTTCCTATGTAGGGGAAACGCTGCTGAAAAAAATAAAAGATGAAGTCAAAGAAAACAAAGACGTAGACTATCGTCTGACCGACTCCATTGTGTTGCACGTATATACGGAAGCTCATGATTTATACTTATATTTATTAAGCATATCCGCCTCTACGGGTTTAAATCAAGAACGCCTTGAATACACCAATATGAAGAGCTATCATTACAAAGACAATCAGTTAGTTGAAGACAACAATGCTTTGGGTGTATTTTCGTCAAGAGGGCATTTTTCGTTAATGTTCGACGAATTTTCGAAAAACACCAACGATTCATTAGTAAACGGCAGATATACACAACATTTAAAATTTAAAAAATACGATTATTAATTAGTTCGGTTTGAAAATAAAAGATTTTTTCGATAAGGGTTATAGAGAAGGTTTTAAAGAAAAACTAAAGTTTGTGGTGATGAACAAACACACTTACGAAGAAAAATTCAGCTTCGATATCACTCTCATTAAAGTTTTTGTTTTCCTTACTATTTCCAGCCTTGTTTTAATAGCCGTTACAACGGTAATTATTACGGTAACTCCTCTTCGAGAATACATTCCGGGATACGGCAGCAGCAAACATGGGAAAAAAATACTTGTTTTACAATCTCGACTCGATTCTTTGCAAAAGACCATCAATGCTTATGACGTATACAAAGAAAACATCAGAAACATATTTGTTACCGAAGATTTTTCGAAAGATACGCTTGCCTTTCAACGGGTAGAAGTTAAAAAAAGCAAAATAGATAAATTTGCCTTTTCCAAAGAAGACAGTATGCTAATGCAATTAAAAGTCCGGGATAAAAAATCAATTGCCGACCGCTCAATTGCCGTTGCAAAACACAAAGAAAAATCCTACGCTTTGTTATATACTCCTTTTTTGGGAAAAATAATTTCGCCATTCAATCCCATTGAAGAACAGTACGGAATTCAGCTTTTATGCGATAGAAGTTCAGCCATTTTTGCCATTGCATCGGGCAATGTAATATTGGTGAGTAAAAACACCAAAGGCGAAAATATTATTACCATACAACATCCCGACAATATGATAAGCGTTTATAAGTTCAAAGGTGATGTGCTTGAAGGGCAAAAAAACATTGTAAAACAAGGACAAATTATAGGAAAAATGTCAAGCCTACCCAACGAAATCTATTTCGAATTATGGATAAACGGCAAAGCTGTCAATCCCGAAGATTACATTAGCTTCTAAGTCTTTTAGCAATGAAAAATTCCATTTTATACGAAGATAATCATCTGATTATTATAAATAAAAAAAGCGGTGAAATTGTTCAAGGCGATAAAACAGGCGATGAGAGCTTAATAGACAAAGTAAAATCGTATTTAAAAAACACCTATCAAAAGCAAGGCAATGTCTTTTGCGGGCTTGTTCATCGTGTAGACCGTCCGGTAAGCGGCATTGTGATTTTTGCTAAAACTTCCAAAGCCTTGTCGCGTATGAATGCGATTTTTAAAGAACAAAAAATACAAAAATTCTATTGGGCAATTGTCAAAAACAAACCTCAAGACGAATGCGGCACTTTGGTACATTACCTCAAAAAAAATGAAAACCTCAATAAAAGTTTTGCCGTTAACAGTGAAAAAAAGGGCTATCAACGTGCCGAATTAATTTACACCTATCTCCTATCCTCAGAGCATTATCATTTATTGGAAATAGAGTTAATAACGGGCAGACATCATCAAATACGTGTTCAATTATCGGCTATTGGTTCCACCATAAAAGGCGATTTAAAATACGGATATCCACGCTCTAACAGCGACGCTTCAATCAGTCTTCACGCTCGAGCAGTAAAATTTACACATCCCGTATCCAACATAGCATTAACCATAGAGGCTCCCGTTCCCAAGGATTCCTTGTGGATGTATTTCGAAGAAAAAATGAAAGAAAAAAAATAGGCTGTAATTATTTTTATTAGTGTCCGATAAAATGTGCTTTTTTGCTTATGTTTATAACTGAAAAAGGGCTGAATCCGTTATTGAAATCAGCCCTGATTTTCCGCATGGAAAATTTATTGATAACAATGATTTATATTAAAACCATTTCATTGCTCGAACACGTAGTTGATCATAAACAGGATAAGCTCCTTTTAATCCACTATTAAAATAAATACCAAAAGCCCGACATGGATTACTGCCCACTTGTACTTCTTCCGTAGATGACCAATAGACAGTTCCACTACTTAAAGAAGTAGTAAATTGAGTTGCTCCAATTTTTTGTAATTCAGCGTTTAAAACACTAACTAATTCATACAACATATCCATTTCACATTTTGCGGGAAAATACCATTCTTCTCCTTTAGCAGTACACCAAATGGCTGCTGCTAAACGTTCGGGGAACTTATAATTGGTATCCAATGTGATTGCTATATGGATGGCGGTATTTACTCTTCCGTCCAAGGAATCGTAGGCACGGGTAGGATATGCCGGATTATTGGCGGAATACATCAACTTATATCCTTCGTCCAAGGATATCATTTTGCCGTGACTTCCGTAAGGAACCCCTCCGATATTAATTACCGTATCGGCTAACCAACATACGATGCCTTCGGCTGTTCCGTCGGATTTATAATAGACATCTCCTACGGCATAGCCCATAGGAATTACAAAGGTATGAGTGGTGTTGTTACCTTCTTGTGCCAACCTTATGGTTTTGGTTTTTACACTGCCGCCGTACGTACAATACGCCACGTATTGCATAGTGTCGTTGCTTACAAACACTTTATCGGTATTTGCTTTTTGATGAGTTGCTTGTTGCATGGGAATAAAAGAAGCATGCTTAATGCTGTTTCCTTTGCCCGATTCGGTGGAGACTAAAGTAATACTTTGCGTTTGAGTGGCTGTCTTTGCTTGTAAAACATAGACTTGTGCTGCCGCTACTCTAAGTGTAAATTCATGCATCCCACTTTCCAATTGCTCCGAATAGGTAGTAATTTCTTTGCCGTTTATATCAAATAATTTGATATCTACTCTTTCGCCGATAGGCAATTGCAAGCGAAAAGCAGCAGTCCCATTGCACGGATTGGGCATGTTTTGGTAAAGTTTAAACTCCGAACTTTCGCTTTCTTCTATGCCTACACTATTAATCATTCGAAGTGTAGTGTCGGGATAATAGAGCGTTTCCGTCCACGTACGGCTTTGATTCGTAATTCGAATACTGTCAAAAGCAAGCCATGTGTCGTCTTGCAGTTTTGATGTAAACGTTAAATACACATAGTTTTGGGCAAACAGCATAGACACGCACGCCATGCAGAATAGACTTAAAACATTTCCTTTTTTCATATTTAATTGAATTTAATATTAATACTGTTGTTATTTATTTTTTTACAAACTTTTTTATTGCAATTCCGTTTTCGCTTAGAGCTTTAACTATATACACTCCCGAACATAAGTCGTCAACAGAAACTGTAATTTTGGTATTATTGCCTTTAAAACGCTTTACTTCTTTACCAACAACATCATAGATATACAGTTCTTTTATGTGTATTTGTCCGTTGTCAACTTTTAATTTATCGGTGGCAGGATTGGGCGTTAAAATCATCTCTTGTTTTGGACCAATCTTTGTTTCTTTTATGAAAGTCTCATTTTTATTTTCCAAAGGAGTACTTGCAATAACCCACCAATTGCATCTATCTTGTTCCCAACGAGGAATAATATCTTTTCCCAGTTTTTCCAACATCGCCTCCGCTTTCAATGATGCTCTATTGGAGCCGGAAGCAATTAATTCCAAGCTATCGATAGATTCTTGTGTAATAATCAAAGAATCTGTATTTGCATTTTCCCATTGATATGAATAATTCAAACAAATCTTGTATTGTGCAACCTCAACCAAATCACAATTCGGATACTTATTTGGTATATCATCCAATATCGTGTTCATTTGTGCAATATTTTCCTCATTTAAATAACTTTCCGCTAATACGTAATCAGCATCTATGGTTTCGCAACGATATAACCAAGTATTGTATTCCGATTTATCTAATTCTTCACTTGTCAATAACAACTGTAAGGCATTTTGACAGATAATGGTTAAGGAATCTTTTAAATCCGTTAACTCAGCATACATGTCAAATTGTGGTACAATTCCTGAAGTAGTAGGCAATCCATATTGATTTATAACATCACGAATAGGGATATCTCCGTACAAATTATTATATTCATTAAGTATACCTATATATTGATTTTGTAATGATATAAAATTATCATTTAACTCTGTCAATGGAATTCTGTAAACATAATAGTAATAATAGTTTTCTCCTATATATCCGGAAGATATACATTTATTCCCATTTACTCCTTGTTTATCAAAAGTTGTAGGATAATTATAATAATATAATGGATTTTGATTTACATCGGAATTATCATAATAGTACCCAATAAAATTACTGCCAAGATTATTTATATTCATTAAAGACATTGTTGGACCAAATTTATTACCTGTACCTAAATATTTCCAGCTATTACTAAAATATCCTTGTCGTGGACAAATACGATTATTTTCAGATATAACAATATCCGCGTCGTTGTTATTAAAAAAATTGCATAAAAACTTTAATCCAGTATGTGGAATATTATCATCATCACACCCTTGTACTCCATCTACATAACAAGCCACACACATATCATGAAATGTATTGTTTTTGATATAATTATTATTTGTTTCTTCTCCTAAAAATAATATGCCGGTTCCATTGCCATAAAAAATATTATTTTCAACACTGTAATTATCGCATTTATTGAGAATCAATCCGTATAAACTTGGGAAATGATGATTGTATAGTGTGTTATGAACATCACACATTTGCATTGTTAAAGCATAGGCTGATACGGCGTTTATAGAAGTTTGGTTGTTGATAAACGAAGTATTATAAATTCGTGTAGGTCTCGTTCCTGAATATTTTATCTGTATTGCTGTTCCGTAACCACTAAAACTACAAGGAGTTGCCTCATATGGGATGAGATTAAAAAGACTACGATTATCATTAAGGCAAATTCCGGCGTTATAAGAATAAATACCAATCCCATAATTATCTAATGAAGACTTTGGTTGAGCATCTATGAAATTACATCCGTTAAAGCGAACGCCCTTTACATGTCGCAATGAAACTTGACTTTGATTATTAACTACTATAAACAATGCGTTATCATTTACAATAAAAGAACAATTGGTAAACGAACTTTTGTTATCAATTTCATTATTAAGTAAATTAGTATATGTATAACTTTGAAAATCAATAGCTTTTTTGTTATTAATAAACGAAGAATTTGTAGCAGAAACAATTCCTCCTCCTCCTGACGACATAATTACAGGTATTTCAAATCCTTCAGGAATAGGAACAATTGTTCCTCCATTAATAGAAATCAGAATAGTATCTTTTTTTCCTACATATACACCACATTCGGCATTTTCAATTATTGCTTCATTTTGTAAAATTAAAATTCCTTGATTTGTATTATTCAAATCTTGGGATAATAAAGGATTGCCTTGAACCTCTATACCTTGCCACAATTCTCCATTGCAAGTATTGGAGGTTAAAGTGCCTCCGTCAACAATAAGTTTACCACCGGGTTTAATAACGATACTGACATCTTTGAGACAACGAACTGTATTTTGAATCGTCAATTCTGCTCCAGATTCTATAGTTAACACTTTTGTGAGCAACACGTTTTGACCACACATTAAAATATTGTGGTTGATAGAATAATCTATAGCAATTCCTAAAACATTTAATAATTCTACAACAGAAGTAAAAGGTAACCCGTTTTCCGTACTAAAATTAGCATTTATCGGAAGAAGAATATTATTAATTTCATCTATTTGTATAATTGCATCGGGATGAACTGTGAAAATAGCACTATCATCAATTATTAATTTTCCGGACGATTGAATGATTAATGTTGCACACGGTTCAATTTCAAAAGTGCAATTTGCTCCAACTACAACTTCGGCAAGATCAGAAATGATAAATGTAGAACCCGATTGTAAGACTATTTTACTTTTTTGCTCCAAACTAACAGAAGATTGAGGTTCTAAAGTAAACACCGAACCATTTTCACAAGTTAATGTTGTTGTAGGTGCAAACACTCCACTTTCCGTATTCCGAAAGGGTTCAGCAAGTGTAAGATTTTGAGTTAGCAGAATATTATTTCCATTTGTTAGATTTGCTTTTTCTTTTAAGACTATTTTACCCGTCCAATTTGCATCGTTTACAATATCATAATCGTCCCAACGAATATGAACTATAAAATCATTATTTGCCTGCGGTATCATTTCTATACTTAAGCCTGTTAAGTATGTTGTCTGGTTATTGCGATTTACCTGTGATGTAAAATCATACGTCCCTGATTTATAAATGTAATTATAATATGTTTTTGCATTGCAAGTGCTGGGATTAGTACCCATGTTTATTTTCGAATACACAGAAAAAGCGTCCCTATTATCTCCAAGTATAGCCAAACTGTCAATAATATTATTTCCTATCTTTTTTCTCCACATAGGATATGCTTGAGATAATGCCAGCATATTATCTGTTATCATTGGATGATATTGTACTTCTTGGTCTTGATAACCGCAAAAGGGATTCGCCTCTTCTCTATAATGATAATAAGTATGATCATCCCAATTAATGCATTGCATATTATAAGGATTATTAGTGTCAATGCTTATGCTATAATTCCAATATCCTTCAGCGGGTATTATTTTTAAATTATCTCGTTCGTGAATAAACCATACTTCGTATTTCGCCCCGCTTAAAATATCCCTTCCTATCTGATAATAGGCGTATATGCCGGCTTTTCCTTGCGGACGACAATCACTAATATTGGAATATTGAAAGAAATCCAATTTATTGTTTAATCCTACTTTATGATTTTCCAGCCATATATATTGATTAGAAGCATCTTCACTATCTTTATAAGGTAATTTAATCCGAATAGCATCACCATAAGTTACAAAATCTCTTAATAAAAAAGATTTATTTCCGTCTTCTTTCCGTATATCGGAAATTTGATAAGTGGTATTATCCATATTTCGTGCTGTAATATAATCAGGAGCATTTGGGTGCTTCCAATGCATACGCCAACGTTCATAACCATTACAGCTACTTAAACTTTTTCCTGCCTGTCCCATTAAGCCATATCCTTCTTGTATTGTTAAAAAAGGCATATATTCCTGAGAGCCATAATGATTACCTCCGGAAGTATGAAAGGCATTAGTTCCAAAAAGAGAATGAGACAGTTCATGATAAACAACATTTCCTATTTCATTTGCTATATTTCCTGAACCACAACATTGCATTGAACTTTTCCTATAAGAATAAAGCTGATTTCCGATTCTTATTTTCTTAGTAACCGTTTGGTTACCATATCCTTCGCCTGGGGATAATCCACCATAGTTGCTAGTGATATTGCGAATTAAGAATTGTATATAGAAAATAGTGTCATTATTTAATAAATCATAATCATAAATACTATCGTGATGATACAATGTTTGTAAGCCATTTTGATTGATTATGTCAATTGCTGTATTTCCTATAGTATAATAATTAAAATAATTATAATTAAGTAACACACTACTTTCTTTTACATTCACAACAACAAAATCTCCAGTTATTTGCAATGAGTCGAAAGAAGATTCTCCATACAAACGTGTCATACTGCCATGTAGATTTCCACAATTATATGTAGTATCAATAAAATCTAACAAATAAGATGGGATAGCTTCGTTGTTCACACCTTCAATTGATGCTTGTCCCCAAAATTGAGTAGGCTTTACCGAATCGTAATAATTTTGATTGGTATCATAAATTACATTAATAAATATAGTTAGGACTCTGAATTTACTATTTGGATTAATACCTGCTCCATCCCAACTATGTAGAATTTGTCCAAACAATGTATTTTGCATTATTATCAATAAAAATAGAATGATTTTATTTTTCATAATTAACTGATTTTTATAAGTTTAATAAATTTTAGTAAATTTTGACACTATTTTTCCTTTTTTACTTGAAAAAACAAGAGTATAAACGCCTTGTGCAAAAGGAGCAACATTTACTTTTGTAGTATTGTCATCTATTGTTTTGCGATAAACCACATGACCAATTATGTCAAGAATAAGAATTTCTCCTGAAATATCTGGTAGATTATCAATGCTTAAATTTATATAATCATTTGTGGGATTGGGAAATATGTGTATTTTTGCGTTTTCAATTTCTTTAATATTTACTGCAAATTGAAAACATCCTAGTTGTTCATTAAGCATAAAAGCAAGGGTGTCGTTTTTATCAACACAAAGCATTACATTTAAATCTTCGTCTGAATAAGGCAAAGCTTGTCCAAATGGACTATAGGTTGGACCAATTCCTTCTATAAATAAAGGTCTAATTCCAAATTTTTCAAACGAACCATCATAATATGCTGAACCATAAACTGTATTTCGTATATATGGAAAGTATATTATCTTTTTATTGTTTATGTATACTATGGAGTCTACAACAAGTTTTGCTCCTTCTTCCCAATAAAAATATTCGGGAAACCTAAAATAATCGCTATATACCGGTAATTGAAAAGTGTCGCCTACGTTAAGAGACATATCACAGGTTAAAAATTCTTTATTTAAATTCGGAAAATAACGATATAATCTTCCTGTATTGGTATCTTCGCGAATGTACATAGAATGACACGAATTTCTATATTCCAAAACTCTATAATATACAGTATCATTAAATATAGCTGTATCTTGGTAAGTGATACTGTGTTTATATGTATCTCCGCAACCCAATATTCCCGTATTGTGAGTATAGCATGTCATAGAAGTAAACACATGGTATGTCGTAGAGCTATCTCCAAAAAAAGATTGATAGCCTGTTTGAGCGTTAAGAGATAATCCTATACTACATAAGAATAAAGCAATGATACAATGGTTTTTTTTTCGTTGAAGTCTTGTTTTATATAATAAATTGAATTTCATAGTGTTGTTTTTTTGATTTTGATTTCGTGTATATGTGTTCATATGTTTATATTTTTTCTTTGGATGATTTTTTATTAGATGTTAATAAATTTTTTCTTGATAATATTTAACGGTATCGAAAACAATGGTTTGTTTTGCGTTTTCTACTTCTTCCGCTCTTAAAGTTATGTACGGGAATCCGTTTCCTGTTATAACCCATAGTGTGCCGGGGTCAGGTGAGATAGGTAAATTAGGACCGTGATTTTCTGCAAAATTATATTGTGTTGCTTTCCTATTATTGTATTTTTTTATAAAACGAATTTGATAGTAACCGTTTGCGTCGGTAACAAATGTTTCATCTTCGGGTCTAACGGGTCCAAAACTAAAAAGATAAGTTTCCCTCTCAACACTAGTACGTACCGTTATTGTTGCTCCTTCGATGGGTTTATTGTTCGTGGCATCAAAAATATAGCCCTCGCCTTTGATTTTATAATAGGTTTTTCCGTCTTCTTTGCCGCAAAAAGTAAATAATAATGGTAGAATTAATAACAATGGAATAAGCAACAAAAGATTTCGTTTTTTTAATTTGTTTTTTTGATTTTGTTTTAGTGTATGTGCGTTCATAATTCAATTGAATTTAATATTTATATTGCTGTTATTTATTTTTCTTTGGATGATTTTTTGCAAATACTGTATCTGTTGCATTATTAACCAATATAAATTTTCTGTAATAGACAGTACTAAGTTCTTTTTGTGTTTATTATACCAATAATAAGTATCTTGTGCTCGTACTCCTTCGTATTAAAAAATATTTGTTAAAATAGGATTAATAATAAATGACATTATATTTTTCATTTCACACCTCCTTCTTTTTCAAATTCATATATACCTGAAGGTGCATTCGCATCTTGTATTACACCTCCAGTAAAAAGTAATTTAATGGAATTAGAGGATAGTTGGTAAAGAATAAATTCTAAAGGAGATGTGTTATTAAGAATTATATACAGCATGCTATCTTTTTTTATTTCATAATGACTATTACTAACATTGTCAAATAAAGATTCTTTTAATGTCGTGTTTTCGGCAGATATGGTAGTGTCATTATTAAAAGTTATTTTTAAATAACCTGTTTGAGTATATCTATTGTCTGTACATTTCCATGTTCCATTAAGATATAAAATATCTTCTTTCTCTTTTTTCTCACAGGCAAAGATAAAACCAAGACTTAAAACAGTAACAAGCATAATGGTAAATGCTTTTATTGAATTATTTACTTTCATGATGATGTATTTTTAAAATTAATATTTTGGCTACCCTTTATTTTTCATGGCTCTCACCTTAGTTCCATGTTTGTAAGCCCTCCTATTGCTTACTTAGTGATAAAATTATTTGCTCTTAAATTAGTTATTTTGTTACAGGATCTTATATTACTTTTAGACCTACTTATTTTTTCATAATATTGCGGGGAGTACTCCCCTCAATTGGGGGTTATTGTTTCCCAAATGTACTTGCTGTTAAATACATAAGGGCAAAGATAGAGATGCACTTCTTTTTCCTCATACAAACAGCATCTCATGTTTAAAGAGGTCGTTTTATATAGTTTATAAAATAAAAGGCGGATAATTTTGGTACAAAGCAATAGCCTGAGAGGAAAGAAAAGTAAGGCGATATGTCTTTGAGCACTTTTCATGTGAATAACATTATTTATGTATAATTGTGTGCTACAAAGATATAATATTATTTCCTTTTTTTTTTAATTTTTTTTCATTTTTTTAAAATTTTTTCTCGCTGTTTTACAGAGATTTATAATTTATGTAAAGATAAAGGGTGAAAAAATAGGTTAAATTTTGGAAGGATTTCGGCTTTAAATTCCATTGTTTGGAATCAGTCCTGATTTTTTCCGCACAGAAATTTTATCGGACAGCAATAAATTATTTTGCAATAATTAATTTTTTCGTAATGTAATTACGGTTATTTTTAACGATAGCATACATATATACTCCCGTTGCCCAAGAGTTTACATCTAAACTAATTGTATTGCTTCCGCTTTCCAAAACCTGTTGAAAGACAATATCGCCCGTAATGGTATAAACACGTAAAAACGCATTATCGGTGTTTTCGAGTGTATAGTTAAACTTTAGTTTATCCTTTGCGGGATTAGGATATACATTCAACACGACATTTTCTTGCAGTGCTGCAATAGCATTGTTAGTGCAATTATATTCAATGTAAGCAGCCGCTGAATCGTTTTCGTTATTTTTATCATAAAAAACATAAAGTACATAAAACCGTCCTTTTGTCGAAGACATAAAATCTGCCGTGAAATTTTCGCAAATATCATCTGCATTAATGTCAATAGACGTGGGACTTACCGTGGTTTCAGGCGGATAACATGCGTCCCAACAAAAACTAATAATAACCCCTTCAGCTGTAAGAATATCATATCTTTTAACCATGATGCTCTTCGTCGAAGATGAAATGTTTTTTACTGTTATAAACTGTTGGTCTAAATTATCCAAGAGGACATTAACGGAAATAGTATCTCCGTTAATCATTTTAGTATCATTGTAGTACAACTCTAAGGATTGTGCATTGGCAAATAAAATGCAAGAAAAAAATGTTAAAATTGATAATGTCTGCTTCATATTATAAATATTTTAATTTTACTTTCCTTTTTAAACAAAAACTGCACCAAATTATTCGTTCGGTGCAGTCAATTAATTTTTAAAAAAAATTATTATGAAAAAGTTTAATTTGCTAACTCAGGTGCCATTACCGACACATAGGATCTTCCATTGGTTTTTTTCTTAAAAACAACGGTTCCGTCAATCAAAGCAAAAAGGGTATGATCTTTCCCCATACCTACATTTTCACCCGGATTATGAACAGTACCTCTTTGACGTACAATAATATTACCTGCTGTGGCAAACTGTCCACCATAAATTTTAACACCTAAACGTTTACTTGCCGATTCACGACCGTTTCTTGAACTTCCTACTCCTTTTTTATGTGCCATGATGTTGTTATTTTAAATGTTTTATGCTTCAATATTATTGATTTCTATTCTCGTTAAATACTGACGATGTCCATTTAACTTTTGATATCCTTTTCTACGTTTTTTCTTAAAAACAAGAACTTTATCGCCTTTAAGATGGTCTAAAACAGTTGCCGTAACTTTTGCATTCGGTAAAATCGGTTTTCCTATCTTAATTTTGCCGTCTTGTTCGGTCAATAATACTTTATTAAATTCTATTTGCGTCCCTTCTTCAGCATTCAGGCGATGAACAAAAATCTTCTGATCTTTTTCAATCTTAAACTGTTGCCCTGCTATTTCTACAATTGCGTACATGATTATTTAATTACTTTTATCCTTTTAAGAATTTAGTTTGCAAAAGTACAAAAAAATATCATACGTTTTATCTTTTTTTATAAAATTTTATTTTTTTCTTTTTTCCAAATAATTATTCCATGTTTTCTCATCGCCATTGAAGACGTTAATATCAACATAATCAGTTATTCCATCTATCTTACCCGTATGTGTTTTCTGCCAAAAAACCCATTGAGAAGGATGAGTCTCTTTCGACTTAAAAGACGAAATCCACAAAGAATGATTGGGAAAGTTTCTTTTAATATACCTTTCATACCCTTTTGTGTTGGTATAAATTAAAACTTCGGTTTTAGTTTCTTTTTCTACTTTTGTTATAAACTCTCTAAGATTATTAATCGTCGTTTGGTAATCGAATGAGGGCTTCCCGTATTTAGGATGTTCTTCTACATCAATAACCAACGGTAAATCAAATTCATAATCGTTCACCTTGTTTAAAAAATTCACTGCTTGGTCTTTTCCATTAACATTGAACACAAAATAATGATAAGCACCTATGGGTAAATCATGATTTTTGGCATTCATATAATGTACGTCAAATAAATTATCCACATAATTTCGTCCGCTTGTAGCCCGAATAAACACAAAATCTATTTGCGGTGCTACTTTTTCCCAATTAATATGGGGTTGATAACGAGATATATCTATTCCGCATATACTGTCCTCTGTTTTTATTTCGTTAAGAGTAAACAATGTGGAATTATCAGCTTGTTTGTACTTAATAACAAGCAATATTACAATGACTAATGTCCCAAAAAATAAAGAAATAAAATACGGTACGGATTTACTTTTTTTCGACATTATAACAATAGAAAATTATTTTAAAACAAAATAACAGAATAATCGTTATCTTATTGTTTAAATATAAAAAAATAATTATGAACAAGCATTTATTTTTTATTCTTCTATTTAGTAGCGTTTTTTTTACGGGATATACACAAAAAAAATATCCTTGCGAATTGGAAATAGACAAAAAAGCTCAAAAACTGTACGATAAAGCAAGAGCTGCCTATAGCAAAGGCGATAAGGCAAAAGCAAAGACTTATTATAAAGAAGCTATTGAAATACAGGACGATTGGGCTGCACCTTATTATCGTTTAGGATTAGACCTTGTACTTGTAATAGAGAAACAGCCTATGTCATTTGAAAAAAACTATCCTCTTGCTGTTGATTACTTTAAAAAAGTTATTCAATTATGTCCGGAATACAATATAGACGTTTATTATCATTTGGGAAAAATGTACTATCATGCCGGACTGTATGATCAAGCTACCCTCAATTTTGAAAAATATTTAGAAGATTTGGACAAAGTCCCTGCGCATCGCAAAGAAGAAATAGAATTATTAGTCTCTTATGCCGATTTGTACGATAAACTCTACAAAAATCCCGTAGCATTTGACCCTCAGCCTGTTGAATACATTTCCAGCCAACACCATGAATACATGGCTACCATAACCCCCGATAACGATTATTTTTTATTTATAAGAAACAAATTAGACACTGTCCCTCAACGATTTGGCGGAAAGGAAAAATATGAATACAGAGAAACATTTACCATCAGCGAACGTCAAGAGAATGGAAAATTTACTTACGGGACTCCTCTTCCCGAACCTTTTAATCAAAGTAAAAACGAAGGCGGACCTACTATAACCGTTGACAACAAATACATGGTTTTCACAAAATGTGCTAATACGTTAATCAATATAGATCAAGTGTATTACAATTGCGATTTGTATTATTCGGAATACGTAGACGGCTATTGGGGTCCCATTACCAATTTAGGAAAAAACATCAACCGAGATGACACCTGGGAATCACAAGCCAGCATTAGTCCCGACGGGCAAGTTTTATTTTTTGTCAGCGACCGACCCGGAGGAATCGGCGTCGGCGAATACGATACCATTCGTACGTATGATATTTACTACTCAACTCGCGATGCCAATGGAAATTGGAGAGTAGCACAAAACATAGGCAGACCTATTAATACCGAAGAGAGCGAGAAAACTCCTTATATTCATAGCGATAAAAAAACTTTATATTTCTCGTCTACAGGTCATCCCGGATTAGGCGGCTACGATATTTTCATCTCTCGCTTAGGCGAAAACGGCAAATGGAGCAAACCCGTCAATATAGGACATCCGATTAATTCCGAAAATGACGATGTGGGATTATTTGTCAATACGTTGGGAAACAAAGCCTATTTTTCCACCAATCGTTATTCGGGAAATTACGATATTTATGAATTTGATTTATACAAAGAGGCACAACCTAATAAAGTAGTGCTTGTGAAAGGAAATCTTGATTTTGACAAAGAAAATGCCGCCGACATTAAAATACAACTGCAAAATGTTGATAGCAAAAAAATACAAGATATTAACGTTGATGAAAATACAGGAAAATATGCCTTTATCATTTCCGAAACGGAAAGTGATTATCTTTTATCAGCCAAACAAGAAGGAGCGGTTTATGACCTAAAATACATTGCAGCAAAACATCTTATAGATGAAGGAAGCGTAGAGTTGAAAAATGTAGATATGAAATTAGAAGCAATAGAAGTTGGACACTCTTATCAAATTAATGATATTTATTTTGCTACCAATTCCTCGGAATTAACAGAGCAATCAAAAAATATTATTGAAATTTTAATTGATTTCATGAACGATAATCCAAGCATCGCAATTGAAATTCAAGGACATACCGACAACATAGGTCAACGAAAAGACAATATGATTCTTTCGAACGAAAGAGCAAAAGAAGTATATAATTACATTATCGAACGTCACATAGAGCCTTCGCGTTTAACCTACAAAGGCTATGCCGACACCCAACCCATCGCAACAAACGATACGGAAGAAGGAAGAGCCTTAAACAGACGTACCGTTTTTGTGATTCTCGAAAAATAATGTCAACGACAATTTTAAATTTATGCATTAAATCTTGCTCATTTTCCATAATTTTTAGTTTATCTAACACTAACATATATTGACGTTTACGACTCAAAACTGCCTTATTTTCTTTTACACAAAAATTTTGGCAATATATTTGTATTGCTTGCACCTATTAGTTGATGTGCTTACAATTTTATTGTAAATATCTCTAATTTTTATTTACCTTTGTATTTATGATAGAACAAGGCATTCTTAACGATAAATAACTATATATCAATAGAATTAAAAATATTTTTGATGAGATTATTTAAAAAGAAATTATCAAACAGACGATATACTATTTATACATTGCTGTTTCTATTCATAGTAAAAGGAACTTTTATGAGCGTTTATGCACAAGAAAAACTAAGCGAGCAAGCACGTAAATTGGTAACTCCTACTACCGGTGTTGTTTATGGTACCGTCGTAGATGAAGCAGGAAATATGCTTGAATATGCAACCATTACCATACTTACAGTAAAAGACTCTTCCTTAGTAACCGGCGGAATTACAAACGAAAAAGGTGTATGTATTATTCATCCGATACCGTGGGGAACCTATATAGCTAAAATTAGTTTTATCGGTTATAGCAATGTTTTTACTTCTTCATTTACACTCTCTAAGTCCTCGCCTATTCATAGTTTGCAAAAACAAAAAATGCAGCTTTCTCAAAAAATGATAGAAGGCGTTACCGTCAAAGCGGATAAAGAAATGCTTCAAAGTAATTTAGATAAAAAAGTATTCAATATAGATAAAAGTATTGCTGCCGAAGGTGCTACCGCACTCGAAGTATTAGAAAATATTCCTTCCGTCAATGTGGATATTGAAGGGAATGTATCATTAAGAGGCAGTTCGAGTGTTACCATACTGATTGACGGACGTCCTACCAACCTGACAATGGATCAAATTCCTTCCAGTATGATAGAAAGCGTTGAACTAATTACCAATCCTTCGGCACGATACGAACCTGACGGTGTTTCAGGAATTATCAATGTTGTATTGAAAAAGAAAAAAGAAAGCGGCTTCAACGGAATGATAAGTGTAGGTAGCAGCATAACTAATTTAGATTCTAAATTTTATTTAGGAAGAAATAATATTTCGACCAATATTAATTATAGATATAACAAAATCAATGTATTTGCCAATTATGATTTTCGCAACAGGAACTCTCATAATCGTAGCTCATTAAACAGAGAAACTATCAATAGCGACACTGTCGCTAACAGTAGCGATACCTCTACTATAGACCAATTTTCCAATAGCGAAGGCAAAGGAAATTCCCATAACTTACGTACAGGGATAGATTATTTTATCAACAAACAAAACACTCTTTCATTCAACGTATCATACGGTAGTTTTAAAAGGGGAAATATGTCGAATACTAATAGCGAATCTACCATAAGCACCTCAGATATATTTGATAAAAAATATACCTTAAACAATCAAAATAACTTTGCCAACCAAAATATGAGTGCTAATCTTTTTTACAAACATAACTTCACCAAACCCAATCAAGAACTTAGCATTGACTTGTATTACACTCGCATGTGGGGCGACAACACATCGTTTGCCATCGAAGATTATAGCATTCCGATTAATAGAATGGATTTCTATAACAAAGCCGTTACTACAACTGACAATAACTTCATAACAGGACAAATAGATTTTGTAACACCTGTCGGAAACGGAGGTCGTATTGAAACCGGTTATAAATTTTCCATGCGTAATACGATGCAAGAATATCATCAATACATTGGTAGCGACACTAACAATTTAAAAGAAAACATATCCGACGCTAACAACTATAATTACGACGAATACATCAATGCCGCCTATTTTATTTATTCCAATACCGTTAAAAAGAAATTTAAATACCAAATCGGACTACGCGGTGAATTAGCGAACAATGTGTTCTTCCTTCGTAATGTGGACACTAACACCCGAAGTTTTTATCCCAATATTTTTCCTACCTTACATTTAGCTTATGATATCAATAAAAACAATACTATTTCGTTAAGTTATAGTATGAGAGTAAGAAGACCCAATATTTTTCAATTAAATCCCTACGTGAATAATTCCGACCGATTTAATTTATCGGTAGGAAATCCCCATCTTAAACCCGAACTAACCAATTCGGTCGAATTGGGTTATCAATATTACAACGACAAACTTAGCGTAACGACAAATATTTTTTACCGTCATAGATACCAAATGATTAGCCGATATACAAAATTGCTAAGCGATTCGGTCAGTCTTACATCATTTCAAAATTTCGACCAAGCACAATCCTATGGAATAGAAGCCTATTATACCCACACTTTATTCAAATGGTGGAAAATAAATTTGAACGGTACTTTTTATCAAACACTAATTGATAGCCGTTTAGAAATGATAGACCCTAACTTACTAAACGACTGGAGTTGGAACGTAAGAGGTACGTTTACCTTTATACTTCCTAAAGATTTTGACATACAGCTAACAGCCAACTATAATTCGCCAATGATAACCACGGGAAGCATGGGAGGTTTCGGCTGGGGAGGCGGTAGCGGACAAGGACGTATAGACCAGCAATGGTCAATGGACATTGGTTTTAAAATGCTGTTTTTCAAGAAAAATATGACCGTAAGCCTTCGTGTTAGCGACATATTCGCTACTCGAAAAAGCAATATCTATACATACGGAAGCAGTGAATCTTTAAGTTTCGAGGCATACAGCTTCCGCCAACGCGACAGTCGCCAAATATCCTTATCACTATCCTATAAAATCAATAACTATCGTCCAAAGAGACACGAACAAGGTGGTGTATTTGACGAAATATACGAAGAATAAATAATGAGAACAAAATATTTACATATAATTTGCCGGAGTTGTATTTTAACAATACTATTATGTGCGTGCAAACCACCCAAAACATTTCCGATTATACCTTATATCGAATTTAGAAGTTTTACTAAAATTGATAATGGAACAGGCAAAGACGATAAAGGCATTTTAGCTATTTATTTCACTGACGGAGACGGAAATATAGGCTTAAAAGAAAACGAAAAAGATACTTCTTATAATTTTTTCATGAATTATTTTGAATGCCAAGAAGGTGTTTGGACTGAAACGGATTTCTCTACTAATTTTAATTTCCGCTTGCCCATCATTAATACTTCCGACAAAGAACAAGCATTGGAAGGCATCATTGAATTGGAAATATTTTTCAATAATCCACGTTCAGCCTACGATACTATACGCTTCGAATGTTGGTTGTTTGACCGCGATAGTAACGAAAGTAATCATATTTTTACACCACCTATTATTGTAAATAAATAAAATGACGATATGAAACAAACATGCCCGACTAATTTTAATACACAATCTAATGATTATAAAGCATATAAGTTTCGTATGACCATCAACTTAAAATGAAGAATACATGAAAAAAATTCCGGTTTTAATTTTCTTTTTTGCCCTCGTCAGCTATGCTTATCCGCAAGAATTGCATTATGTTTTTCAAGATATTACTCGTAAAAACCTACGCATGGGTGCCGATAAAATTGATGTCTACTTTCCTTTTATACAAAACAAAAGAGTAGCCGTCTGTGCCAATCACACGACTACCATAGGCGATATACATTTAGTAGACAGTTTATTATCTCTGAAAATAAACATAGTGAAAATATTTTGTCCCGAACACGGTTTCAGAGGAGAAGCTGAAGCAGGAAAAAAAGTGAACAATAGCATTGATAAAAAAACAGGCATTCCTATCGTATCGCTTTATGGAAGTCATAAGAAACCCGATAGCAACGACTTAGCGAATGTAGATGTCATTTTATTCGACATTCAAGATGTAGGGGCTCGATTTTACACTTACATTTCCACTATGCACTACATTATGGAAGCTGCTGCCGAAAATAAAGTAGTAGTCATCGTTTTAGACCGACCCAATCCGAATGGCTACTGGGTAGACGGACCTGTATTAAAAAAAGAATTTGCTTCTTTTGTAGGCATGCACCCCGTCCCTATCGTTCACGGAATGACAATAGGAGAATATGCTAAAATGATTAATGGCGAAAAATGGTTGGCAAATGCTCAAAAATGTCTTTTACAAGTTATTACCATGCAAGGTTATCATCATAGCTTTCGCTATCAATTGCCTATCAATCCGTCGCCCAACCTTTCGAGCATGACGGCAATCTACTTATATCCAACACTATGCTTATTCGAGGGGACACCTTTAAGCATTGGACGCGGTACCGACAAACCTTTTTGTTTATTAGGCTATCCCGATTTGCCGATAGGCACTTATCAATTCACACCCAAGAGCATTCCCAATGTAGCAACCAATGTGCCTTGTCAAAATAAAAAATGCAACGGCTTTGATTTAACCGATTTAGGAAATATCATAATGAAAAACAGGAATTTCATTAACATTGATATTCTCATCGAAATGTATCGTAATTTTCCGGATAAAGATACTTTTTTTACTCCTTTTTTCGATAAATTAGCAGGAACAGATGCACTTAGAAAGCAAATCATCGAAGGAAAAACTGCCGAAGAAATTCAGCAATCATGGGAAGAAGATATCATTGCATTTAAAAAAATAAGAAAAAAATACCTTCTTTATGGAGATTTTGAATAAATAAACCAATCAATCAATAATAATAATTAACTAATTCTGTTATTTTATTGATAGTATAAGTTTTTTATGATAGAAATAATTAAACATCTCGACATTAGTATTTTACTATATATAAATGGATTACACACTCCTTTTTTAGATACGCTTGTCTTCTTTATGACAAAATTGTGGTTCTGGCTTCCGCTTTTTGCATTTTTCATTGTTTATATTTTCAAAAAATACAAAAAAAAAGCATGGATTATATTCTTATTATGTGCTATTTCAGTAACTTTAACCGACCAAGGTTCGGTAGCTATTAAAAATCGTGTACAACGACTACGACCCAGCCATAATGTACAATTGGAAAATCAATTGCACCTCCGCACTTCTAAAGAAGGAAAGGTGTATCGTGGTGGGACTTATGGTTTTGTGTCGTCCCATGCAGCCAATAGCTTTGGCATTACCGTTTTGCTTATTTTTTTCCTTGCTCCTTATACTAAAAATGCGTGGTGGATATTTCCCTCGTGGGCAATCATTTTCTGTGTAACCCGCATTTATTTAGGCGTACACTACCCTACCGACATCCTTGCCGGCGCTTTGTTAGGTATAGCCGTTGGTGCTATGCTTATTTTTATCTACTCTATTTTTACTAAAAGCAGACCTAAAATTATTTTTAAAGAAAGTTTAAACTCTACCAACTCATTCTTTAATGATGCCATTGCAGCTATCAATCCGACCAAACTGACCAAACATTTTCCTTATTTATCAATTGTTTATACGTCTTTTCAAACAAAAGGACGAGGACAACAAACAAACGAATGGGTAAGCGAAAAAGAAAAGAATGTTTTGATGAGCATAGTGCTATATCCTACGATTTTACCGTCTAAACAATTTATTATTACTCAATGGGTTTCTTTGGCAATCGCCCATTTCTTAGAAAAAGAAATCGGACTTAAAAATGTTGCTATCAAATGGCCCAACGACATTTATGTCGGGGATAAAAAAATTGCGGGAATTTTGATAGAAAACACCATTCAAGGAAATCGTATTTCTTATAGCATTGCAGGTATCGGATTGAATGTCAATCAGAAAAATTTCCCCGAATGGATACCCAATCCCACTTCTATTGTTATAGAAGCTCAAAAAGAATACGAGATACTATACGTTATCAAAAAAATCAGACAACACATTCGAAAACAAATAAAATTAAATACGACTACGCTTCATCAACATTATCTTGAGCGTTTATACAGAAAAGACATTTACAGTGATTATAAAATCATAGCTTCATCCGAAATAAAAACAATGAAAATCGTCAATGTTAGCCCTGAGGGAGTGTTGCATACCGAGACGGAAAAAGGCGAATTGATGAATTTTCATTTTCACGAAATACAATATTTATGAATTCAATAACAGGTATTATTACTACATTAAACGAAGAACATAACATAGCCGATTGCATTGCCTCTTTACAATTAATATGCAATGAAATTATTGTTGTGGATTCGTTAAGCAGCGACAAAACTACTGCTATAGCCGAATCGCTTGGTGCAAAAGTATATTTGCAATCCTATCTCGGCGATGGAATACAAAAAAATGTCGCCTTACAATACGCTTCCAATCAATGGGTTTTCAGTTTAGACGCCGATGAGCGTATTTCGCATGAATTAGCCGAAGAAATCAATGCTCTCGACTTAGATACAACTAATTATGAGGCTTATGCCGTAAAAAGAAAAAACTATGTCGGCAGTCGTTGGATAAAAGCCTGCCGTTGGTATCCTGATTATTTAATACGACTTTATCGAAAAGATAAAACCCGCTTTGCCGACGTAAAACAACATGCTTCAGTACCTTCGAACAACAAAAAACACCTAAAAAATGCTATTATCCATTATAGGTACAACAATATTGGAGAAGTTTTTTCAAAACCTTCGCGCAACTACAGCACAAGAGGTGCTAAAATACTGTATCTACAAGGAAAAAAAGCCAACTGCTTCTCGCCTATTCTTCATGGAAGCGTTGCTTTTATTAGTAATTATTTTCTACGTGGAGGCATTTTCGGAGGCATTGACGGCTTATCGCTCTCGCTCGCTATCTCTATTAACAGCTACCTTAAATACGCCAAACTATTAGAATATCATAGAGATCCTAAAGTGTTAGCCGAGGAAAATTTCGACTCTGTTTGGTAGATTATTGTTCTATTTCTTTACCTTATCGCCCGAAAACGTAATTACTTTTACATCCATTATATCGTATAATTCATACGATAAATTCATATCCAAATGATCTGTTGAAAAAGTTAGTTTACAAGTAGCTTTCTTAATTTGCTCACCTGAGACAGAGGGAAAAATCAATTGAATAATAGTTACTAATTGCGTTCCTGACAATTCATATTGCGTATCCGATTTCTTGGTCAACGGCATTGCATTCATATAAAGCAATTCTTCGTCTAAAGGATCATTCGTGATTAATATTTTTATATTATCTTTTTTCTCAGAAGAACTTCCTACGCTTGAAGATAAAGAACCCTGATAAGTTCCCGAATATTTATTGGAAACTACTTTCTCACAGTTAGTCAATGAAATAACTATTGCTAATACACTCAAAATCGAAATAAATCTTTTCATATTTATATTATTTTTTTTAATGTTACGATTGTCTGCAAAAATACACTAAATTTTCCAATTATAGATAAGTAAATTTATCATTTAATAAAAAATATCCAACTAAATAGCATTTTTTTCATTTAGGTATTTTTAGGTATGATAAAAAATACTATTTTTGTAGTAAAATAATAAAGGATATAAAAAAATGGCATTAGAGTTAGAGAAAATATTACACAACAGCATTGCCGTAGCAAAAGAAGCCGGCAGTTTTTTAAAGAAAGAAATTAATAATATTAAAAGTCAAGACATTGAACTTAAAGGTAAAAATGATTTTGTAACTTATGTTGATAAAACCGCCGAGAAGTTTATTGTTGAAGAATTAAGCAAAATTCTTCCCGAAGCAGGTATTATAGCCGAAGAAAGTCAACAAAAAATTACATCTCAACATCGCTACCACTGGATTATTGACCCCTTAGACGGCACCACCAACTATATTCACGGGCTTCCTTTGTATTCGGTCAGTATAGGATTAACAGACAATCTAAAAGAAATACTTGGCATTGTGTATGAAGTTAATATGGATGAATGTTTTTATGCACATATCAACACAGGGGCGTTTTTAAATGGGAAAAAAATAAAAGTATCCGACAAAGCAAGTTTAAAAGAATCTTTTTTGGTAACGGGCTTCCCCTCTATGGATTACTCTCAATTCGATGCCTATATGGAAGTATTAAAAGCTGTTATGTTTAATACACAAGGCGTTCGGCGTTTAGGTTCCGCTGCGGTTGATATCGCCTACGTTGCTTGCGGACGTTTTGACGCTTTTTTTGAATACAACCTCAATGCATGGGATGTAGCGGGAGGCAGTATTATTGTTCGACAAGCGGGAGGCAATGTTTACGATTTTAGCGGCGGCAATAATTATTTGTTTGGCAGAGAAATAGTAACTTCAAACAAAGTAATTGATAAAGAATTTCTTGCATTAATAAATAAATGTTTTAAAAAATAAGATATATGAAAAAGATTGTTGTATTATTACTTACTTTCAACGGATTTCTTTTCATTGCCTGCAATGACGACTCGCCCCTTACCGATGAGGATAAACCTTATGGCGAATTGCAAGTGCAAGGAATAGTTACCGATACTAATCTACAGCCCATTGATAAAATTCAAATTGTCGTACACGGAGAAGGAAATATTTACGACACCCTGTTTACCAATAAAAAAGGCGAATACGAAAAAACCTATTTTATCAATCCTGCTGTTACGGATTATGACATTAAAGCAGAAGACATTGACGGTGATGCTAATAACGGACACTTTAAAGATACCACCATAGCATTCAGCATAGAACAAAATGAATTTGTAGGTGCTTCGGGAAAATGGTATGTCGGGAAAGCTACCAAAATCATTGATTTTAAATTAACGAAAAAATAAAACGCTAAATTAAATGGAACAAAAGAAATTCTCAATATCAAAAAGACTAAAGAGTTTTGTTTATGCATTTAATGGGCTGATTGTATTATTTAAAGAAGAGCATAATGCAAGAATTCATCTAATTGCGACAATTTTAGTAATAACAGCAGCTGTGCTATTAAAATTAAATTTTTACGAATGGATTGCGGTTACCTTTGCAATCGGATTTGTAATTAGCGTTGAAATCATTAACACCGTTATTGAAAATATGGCAGACTTTGTTTCACCGGCAAAAAATGATAAGATAAAAAAAATCAAAGATTTATCGGCAGCTGCCGTACTAATAAGTTCAATGACAGCATTAACTATCGGACTAATTGTTTTTATTCCTAAAATTAAAATGATTTTTTAAACATCAATAAAAAACAATTAATTGCAAATGACAAGCCGACACAAATATCATCGCAGAAGCATTCGCTTAAAAGGATACGATTATTCGCAGGAAGGATTGTATTTTATAACGATTTGCTGTCAGGATAAAATTTGCAGGTTCGGACACATTGAAAACAAAAAAATGATACATAATCAATACGGTATTATTGCACATAACGAATGGATAAAAACACCCCAAATACGCCCTAACATCATTTTACACGAATTTATAATAATGCCCAATCATATGCACGGCATTATTGAAATAATATATCGGGGAAAATCGAATTCCCCCCTATGTATGAGCGAATTGAATTCGCCCCAATACACAGGCGAATTGCATTCGCCCGAAATCGAATTTCCTAAAATAAAAACGAACGTATGCGATACGCCCCTACAATCGCCATCGCAAACAATTGGCGCCATTGTACGCGGATACAAATCGGCTGTAACAAAACAATTGAACGCATTGGGAATGCATGAAAAATTATGGCAACGCAATTATTACGAACACATTATACGCAACGAACAATCATATATACGAATTTCGGAATACATTTGCGACAATCCCCAAAAATGGGCAAACGATAAATTTTTCCCCTAATATCATCGTACGGGCGAATTGAATTCGCCCGAAATTGAATTCGCCCAAAATTGCATTTCCAAAAATTGCATTCGCCCGAAATTGCATTCGCCCGAAATTGCATTCCCCCAAAATTAAATTCCAAAATCGAATTCCCAAAAATAAAAACAGGCGTATGCGATACGCCCCGACCCTTCTTTTATTAATCAAAATGAGGAAAATATTTTAAATTTATTATCGCACGATAATAAAAAATGATGTATATTTGCAAAAAAATCATAAGCGTATGAAAACAAAATGTATCATTGTCCTCATAGCAGGATTGTTAATTACTCAAAATCTCTTTGCCGACTCCCCTATTACTTCAACAACCATTAGCGAGGCTTATAAAAATTCAAAGATAATACAAGTAGCTTCCAAAGCGAAAGGAAAGTTAACCGATGAATTAATGGATTATTTGATAGATAAGAGAAACCCAATTGAGTTAAAAATAGCGTTAATCAACGAATTAGGATGGGAATTTAACGGCAAAAACAATTCGGAGGTGTTCGCTGAATACCTGAAAAAAAATAAAGTAAAAAACATTAACAAAGCGAGCGCCGATATACTGATTTGCTTTGCTTATTTAAAAGCATTGGACGATTATTTTAATGTGGAAGAAGCAATTACCTATGCACAAAAAGCAAAAGCAAAGAACAAAAAAAGCTATACTATCCATATTATTTGTGCCCTTATAGAAGCACAAAAAGCAATGGACGATAACTGGTGTGAAGTATATACGCTGACAAACGACGTTAGAACAAATGAAAACTTAATCAAAGATATGAGAGAAGAAGCCGTAGCTATAATATTTGAATACATGGATTTGTATAAGGATTATTGTAAGTGAAAGTAACAAAACAATTGAACGCATTGGGAATGCATGAAAAATTATGGCAACGCAATTATTACGAACACATTATACACAACGAACAATCATATATACGAATTTCGGAATACATTTGCGACAATCCCCAAAAATGGGCAAACGATAAATTTTTCCCCTAATATCATCGTACGGGCGAATTGAATTCGCCCGAAATTGAATTCGCCCGAAATTGCATTTCCAAAAATTGCATTCGCCCGAAATTACATTCCCCCAAAATTAAATTCCAAAATTAAATTTCAAAAATTGCATTCCCAAAAATAAAAACAAGCGTATGCGATACGCCCCGACCCTTCTTTTATTAATCAAAATGAGGAAAATATTTTAAATTTATTATCGTACGATAATAAAAAATGATGTATATTTGCAAAAAAATCATAAGCGTATGAAAACAAAATGTATCATTGTCCTCATAGCAGGATTATTAATTACTCAAAATCTCTTTGCCAACTCCCCTATTACTTCTGTAACCATTAGCGAGGCTTATAAAAATTCAAAGATAATACAAGTAGCTTCCAAAGCGAAAGGAAAGTTAACCGATGAATTAATGGATTATTTGATAGATAAGAGAAACCCAATTGAGTTAAAAATGGCGTTAATCAACGAATTAGGATGGGAATTTAAAGGCAAAAACAATTCGGAGGTGTTCGCTGAATACCTGGGAAAAAATAAAGTAAAAAACATTAACAAAGCGAGCGCCGATATACTGATTTGCTTTGCTTATTTAAAAGCATTGGACGATTGTTCTAATGTGGAAGAAGCAATTACCTATGCACAAAAAGCAAAAGCAAAGAACAAGAAAAGCTATACTATCCATATTATTTGTGCCATTATAGAAGCACAAAAAGCAGTGGACGATAACTGGTGTGAAGTATATACGCTGACAAACAACGTTAGAACAAATAAAAAATTAATCAAAGATATGAGAGAAGAAGCCGTAGCTATAATATTTGAATACATGGATTCGTATAAGAATTATTGTGAGTGAAAGCGTTGAGGACAGGATATAAGTAAAAAAAATAAAACAATAGAGACTTGAATAATATTTGTAAATCGCACAGATTGATGCACAAGAAAATTTGCAAAAGAACCGTTTCTTTCCGAAGCATCCGCATGTATGAGTATTTTTTAGATTTTTAAATTAAGCACTTATAGATTATAATGGCAAAAAAGAACGAAAAGGATAAAGCGATTGAAGTAAGCCTTTGGGAATCGGCAAATAAATTACGTGGAAGCGTTGAGCCTTCGGAATATAAGCACGTGGTGCTGGCGTTGATTTTTTTAAAGTTTGTGAGCGACAAATTTGAAGAGCAACGACAAAAATTAATCAAAGACGGCAAAGAGAAATACGTTGAAAGACCGGAGTTTTACAATATGAACAATGTCTTTTTTCTGAAAGAAGAAACCCGTTGGACATACATTGTAAGCAAATCTCGCCAAAACGACATTGCATTAATAATTGATACTGCCTTGCACACTATCGAAAAAGACAATAAAGCCTTGAAAGGAGCCTTGCCCGACAACTATTTTTCTCGCCTTGCACTTGACACATCCAAATTAGCTGCTCTTATCAGCGAAATAGACAATATAGACACACTAAAAGACAAGGAGCAAGACGTTATCGGGCGTATTTACGAGTATTTTCTGAGCAAATTTGCCATTGCCGAAGGAAAAGGAAAAGGTGAATTCTATACACCTAAAAGTATTGTGAATCTGATTGCCGAGATGATAGAACCGTACAAAGGAGTAATCTACGACCCTTGTTGCGGTTCGGGCGGGATGTTTGTGCAGTCTGTTAAGTTTATTGAAGCACATCACGGCAATAAAAAAGAAATTTCCATTTATGGACAGGAATATACCAACACTACTTACAAGTTGGCAAAGATGAATCTTGCCATTCGGGGCATTTCTGCCAATTTGGGAGAAAGAGCTGCCAATAGTTTCAGTAACGACCAGCACAAAGACCTAAAAGCTGACTTTATTATGGCAAATCCGCCTTTTAACCAAAAAGATTGGCGAGCAGAAAATGAACTTTTGGATGATCCCCGTTGGAAAGGGTACGAAATACCGCCAACAAGCAACGCCAATTACGGTTGGATACTCCACATGGCTTCCAAACTCTCTGACCATGGCGTAGCCGGATTCCTTTTGGCAAACGGCGCCTTAAGCGGTGGCGGTGATGAATACAAAATTCGCAAACAGCTAATTGAAAACGATTTGGTAGAAGCTATCTTGATTTTACCCCGTAATATGTTTTACACCACAGACATAAGCGTAACGCTTTGGATATTAAATAAAAATAAAAAGAAGTACGTAAGGGCGTATGGCAATACGCCCCAACGAAACTACCGAGACCGACAAAAGGAAATTCTTTTTATGGATTTGCGGGAAATGGGCGAACCATTTGAAAAAAAATATATCCAACTCTCTGAAAAAGATATTAAAAAAATCACTGATACTTACCATAACTGGCAATGTTGGGATAATGCTATGTCATTATCCGCTACCTCGTTATCCGATATGGAAGAAACAGACAATTTGCCTGCTTATCAAGATGTTCCTGAATTCTGTTATTCCGCCGGTATCGAAGAGATTAGAGAAAAAGATTACTCGCTTGTACCAAGCAGATATATTGAATTTGTAAACCGTGATGAAGAGGTTGATTTTGACGAGAAAATGAAAACTTTACAGCAGGAAATAGGAGAATTGCTACAAAAAGAAAAACAATCTCGCAATGAGTTGCTACGTGTTTTTGAAGACTTAGGTTTTAAAATTGAGTTAAAATGAAAGAAAAACAACTAAACCTTTTTGGATTGGATGATGAGTTTGATATTTACTCATTTATCAATGAAGAATTTTTACCGGAGGAGTACCATGAAATTGAATATAAATCCGGCAAAGACGGTTTTCCAAAAGAGCTTTGGAAGACCTATTCTGCTTTTGCCAACACCAATTCAGGCATAATTATCATAGGCATAAAAGAAAAAAGAGATGGTTTTTCAATTGAGGGATTGACAGACGAGCAAATTGCAAGCTATAAAAAATATTTTTGGGACAATTGCAATAATCCGAACACTGTTAGTGTCAATCTTTTGAACAATGATGATATAAAAATAATTGAGTTAAAGTCTAAAAAACTGCTGGCTATCAGGGTGCCTTTCGCTCATCGCACTCTAAGACCGGTTTTTCTCACACGAAATCCGTTAGGCAACACCTACAAACGCAACCACGAAGGCGATTACCGATGCACCGATGAGGAAGTAAAAAGAATGTTGGCTGATGCGGTTGCCGAGCTTAAAAGAGATAACCTGCTATTAGAGAATTTTACGATAGAAGATTTAGACCCCGTCAGTATTCGTCAGTTTCGTCAACTGTTTTCATCTACTAAACCGGAACATCCTTGGCTCAGTTTGGAAGATAAAGAGCTACTGAAAAAAATCGGTGCTTATCGTATTGACCGAAAAACCAAGCAAGAAGGAATTACGCTTGCCGGATTGTTGATGTTTGGCAAAGAAGACAGCATCCGGGAACAGGAAGCCTTGCCCGATTACTTTCCGGATTTTAGAGAACATTTATCTATGGATGAAAAAGTGCGATGGACCGACAGAATTTATCCCGACGGAACTTGGGAATGCAATCTGCTTCAATTTTATTTAAAAGTATGGTCCAAATTGTCATCCACCCTACCCAAGCCATTTCGTTTGGAAAAAGATGAACGCATTGACGAAACACCTGCCCATGTTGCTTTACGCGAAGCTTTTGTAAACTCATTGGTACATACCGATTACTCGCTAAGTGGTAATATTATCGTAGAACTTGATACCGAAAAATTTGTATTCTCCAATCCGGGAACCCTTTTGGTTTCTTTGGAACAATATTATGCAGGAGGAGTCAGTGAGTGTCGTAACCCGGCATTACAACAAATGTTTATGCTGATTGGGCGTGCCGAAAAAGCAGGTAGCGGAGTAGATAAAATTATAAGCGGCTGGCAATCCTCTCACTGGCGAAGACCTTATCTTGAAATTGAAAATCAGCCGGATAGAGTAAAGCTTACTTTGCCGTTGTTTAGCGTATTGCCTGAACAGGTACACAATGAACTGAACACTATTTTTGGTGATTTGAGCCATTTTACTTCCGATGAATTAGTTGCACTCTCTTTTAGTTTGATAGAAGGCTCTACCTCCAATCACCGTTTACAGTACGCATTAAATATGCATAGCTCGGATATTACGAAAATGCTGAAAAAAATGTGTATGGACGGTTATTTGGAAGCTGAAAATTACGGTCGTTGGACTACTTATAAAATAAAACCAAACCTTGCTACCTCAGATAGTAAGGTTGCAAGCTTTGGCGGAAAGGTTGACACCTCAGGTGGCAAGGTTGCAAGCTTACGTGATAGAAACCTTGCTACCTCCGATAAAGACAGAAAGGTTGACACCTCTAAGGAACTTACAGATAATCAAAACGATAATATCGGAGAGGTTGCAACCTTTGACGGAAAGGTTGACACCTTAGGTAGCAAGGTTGCAAGCTTACAAGATAGAAACCTTGCTACCTCTGACAGTAAGGTTGCAACCTCTAAAAAACACACTGATAATCAGGAGGGTAACAAACATAAGGTTGCAACCTCTGAAAGAAAGGTTGCAACCTTACAAGATACAAAGGTTGCAACCTTAGCTGAACTTCCCCAAAGAATGAGCGTAAAGAAAATGGAAAATATAATTATGCAAATTTGTAAGGATAATTACGTTAAAAAAGAAGAGCTTGCAGAACTGTTAAACCGTTCGGAAAATTACATAAGAAATAAAGTTTTACCGAGAATGCTAAAAGAGGGAAAAATAGAGAAAAAATACCCCTTTACGCTTAATCATCCCGAACAAGCCTATAAAACCACAAAAGAATATGCAGAAAAACTATAAGCGATTAGGAGATTATATACAGCAGGTGGACGAAAGAAATTCCAAGTTGGAAGATTTACCTTTAATGGGATTAAGCGTTCAAAAAATGTTTATTTCGTCAATAGCTAATACAATTGGCTCAAATATGGCAAATTACAAAATAATCTATAAAAACCAATTTGCCTATATTGCCGATACGTCACGACGTGGAGATAAAATTGCAGTTGCTCTTTTTAAAGATTATGATAAGGCTCTGATTTCACAAGCATACACACCTTTTAAAATTATAGACTCCAATAAACTTTTACCGGAATATTTAATGATGTGGCTTATGCGTCCTGAATTTGATAGGTATGCCAGATATAAAAGCCATGGAAGTGTAAGAGAGATTTTTTCTTGGGAAGAAATGTGCGATGTAATGCTTCCCATTCCCGATATTACCCAACAACAAGCACTTGTAGATGAATACCAAACCATAGAGCGACGCATACAACTAAACAAACAACTCTGCCAAAAATTAGAAGAAACAGCACAAGATCTCTACCGAAAATACTTTGTAGAAGATATTGATACGGAAAATTTGCCGGAAGGGTGGAGATGGGGGAAGTTGGGGGAAATTGCTACAATTACAATGGGACAATCGCCTGTCGGAGAAAGCTATAATACTGATGGAGTAGGAGAAATATTTTATCAAGGCAGAAGTGATTTTGGAATGCGTTTCCCAACAATTAGAATGTTTACAAATGAGCCAACCAAAATGGCAAAGAAAGATGACGTTTTGTTAAGTGTAAGAGCTCCTGTTGGTGATATTAATATTGCACCACATAATTGCTGTATTGGTAGAGGACTGGCAAGTATAAGAAATAAGAAAAAACATAAATCTTATATGTTTTATCTAACAAAGAATTTAGATACAGTATTTAATGTAGCGGACGGGGAAGGTACAATTTTCGGTAGCATCAATAGAGATACACTTTCAAACATTGATGTAATAATTCCAGATGATGAAGTTGTTGAATTATTTGAAGAAAAGGTTTCATCTGTCGATAAGTTATACAAATATAAAGATTTAGAAATTAGGAAACTAAAAGAATTACTATCTTTGTTGTTGGCGAAGATGGGGAGAAAGGAGGAAAAATAATTATGAGTTATATAACGAAAGTAAATATTTTTAATTACAAGTGCTTTAAGGGACTATTTTCCCTTGATTTTAATGATGGTGTAAATATTATTGTTGGTAATAATGAAGCAGGAAAATCAACAATACTTGAAGCAATACATTTGGCGTTAACAGGTTTATTAAATGGTCGATACCTGCGAAATGAATTATCTCAATACCTTTTCAATAATATAGTAACTCAAGAATATTTGCAAAGAGTTAATGAAGGGAGCGATGCAACTCCACCATATATTCTATTAGAAGTTTTCTTTAAAGGGTCTGATTTTCCTAAGTTAGAAGGAAATGGTAACAGTAATAGAGTAAAAGCTCAAGGTGTTTCTTTCAAAATATTATTTGATGATAATTATCGGGAAGAGTATGAAGAGCTGGTAAAAAACGAACTTAAAACAATCCCTATTGAATATTACAAAATTGAATGGAAATCATTTGCAAGGGAAACAATAACTGCAAGAAGTATTCCAATAAAATCCGTTCTTATCGACTCTGCTGCCAATAGGTATCAAAATGGATCGGATATTTATATTTCAAAAATTATCAAAGACAATTTAAATGACAAGCAAAAAGCCGAAATCTCTCAGGCTTATAGGAAAGTAAAAGATGTTTTTATGGATGAAGAAGCCATAAAAAACATTAACAATCAATTAATAAAAAATTCAGATATATCAGATAAAAAAGTTATGGTTTCGGTTGATTTATCAACAAAGGATGCTTGGGAAACTTCTTTAATGACATATTTAGATGAAGTGCCATTTCATCAGATTGGCAAAGGAGAACAATGTATTATAAAAACCAATTTAGCGTTAGCACATAAAAAGAGCAAAGAAGCCAATTTAATATTGATAGAAGAACCAGAAAATCACTTATCGCACACAAAGTTAAATGAGTTTGTACATAATATTGTCAACAAATGTTCTGATAAGCAAGTCATTATTACAACCCACAATAGTTTTGTCGCAAATAAATTAGGACTTGAAAATTTAACATTACTTCACAATCAAAAACAGACCAAGTTTTCCGAATTAGATCCTGAAACTTTTGATTTCTTTAAAAAACTTCCAGGGTATGAAACACTTCGTCTTATTCTTTGTGAGAAAGCAATTTTAGTGGAGGGAGATTGTGATGAACTGATTGTCCAAAAAGCTTATATGGAAGCCCATAATGGAAGATTACCAATTGAAGACGGAATTGATGTAATATCTGTAGGATTAACATTTGAACGTTTTCTGAAGATTGCAGAAAAAATTGGAAAGCAAGTTGCAGTTGTAACAGATAATGATGGAGATGTAGAAAGTTTGAATGAAAAATATGCACCTTACGTTGGCGATAGCAAAAGTATTAAAGCTTTTTATGATACTGTTGTAGATACAGGAGACTTAACTATTGGCAAGGATAAAAAGAAATTTAACTATAATACTCTTGAACCTAAATTACTAAAGGTAAATTCATTAGATAGCTTTAATAAGATATTTGGCACGAAACATACTAAAATAGATGATATGCATAAGTATATGAAAAACAATAAGACTAACTGTGCTTTAAAAATATTTGAGTCTACAATTAAAATAAAGTATCCAGAATACATTACAAGCGCAATAAATTGGTGTGATGAAGAATAACAAACTTATGATATCTGCTGCAGGTTCGGGTAAAACAACTTATCTGATAGATGAGGCATTGGCTTTACCCAAAGAAGAACAAGTTTTAATTACAACTTATACAGAAGCAAATGAAGCTGAAATTAGGAGCAAGATACTGAAAAAGAAAAATTGCATTCCTTCAAATATTACAATTCAAACTTGGTTTTCTTTTCTTATCCAACATGGAGTTAGACCATTTCAAGGTTCTATGAACGATGAACTTTGGGATAATGATATCACAGGAATGCTACTTGTAGAAGGTCGTTCAGGGAAGAAATACGATAAAAATGGGAAACCTTTAATTATTAATGGACATCCTATATATTGGGAAAAAGATAATTTTAAGAAATACTATTTTACAACAAATTGGAAAATATTTTCGGACAAACTTTCAAATTTTGTTGAAGAATGTAATACTTTAACTAATGGAGCTGTTATATCAAGAATAAGTCGGATTTTTTCTCATATATATATTGATGAAGTACAAGATTTGGCAGGGTATGATTTAGAGCTTATCAAGCTTTTATTCAAATCTAAATCTACTATCTTATTAGTAGGTGACCCAAGGCAAGTAACATATTTGACTCATCATTCAATAAGAAATAAAAAATATCGAGATGGAAAGATAAAGGATTTCTTAATCGAAAATTGTAAAAGTTTATTGTCTGAAGATTCTATTGATGAGGAAACTCTAAAAAAATCGCATAGAAACAATAAAGAAATATGTGATTACGCATCTAAATTGTTCGAAGGAATATATGAAAAGTCCGAACCTTGCTCTTGTGATTCCTGTCGAAAGAAAAATATTGAACATGCAGGGGTTTTTATTGTAAGGCAAAATGATGTTGATGAATATCTAAAAAAATATAACCCAGTTCAGCTTAGATGGAATAGACAAATAAATGTTAATGAAAATTACTCTGTTTATAACTTTGGGGAATCCAAAGGACAAACGTATGATAGGGTTTTAATATATCCCACTTCAATCATGATTAATTGGATAAAGGATAATTCTTTCGACTTTAAAAGAACAAAAAATGGTAAGCAAGAAAACATTATTGGAGTGAGAGAAAAGTTTTACGTTGCAATTACAAGAGCAAGGTACAGTGTTGCAATTGTATATAATTTTAGTGATGATGAAAAAATAGAGGGAGTTCAAAAACTTAAATTATGAAATTTACCGAACATAAACTCGAAGAGACCTTTATCGAACTGCTTTCGCAGAAGGGTTATACGCACAGCACAGGTGCTTCCGTGCCGCGTGCATCGACAGATGAAGTTTTAATAGAAGAAGATTTACGTAATTTTCTTTTAAGCCAATACGCAAGTCATGAAATTACTGAAAATGAAGTTACTTCTATTATTCTTCAACTCAAATCGCTACCTGCTTCCGACCTATACGAGAGCAATAAAACATTTTTTAAAATGCTTTCGGACGGTTTTATTCTCAAACGTGAAGACCGCACGCAGAAAGACATTTACATTGAGCTTATTGATTACAAAGGATTAGAAAAACAACTACAACTTAAATCGGAAACGGCTATTTTTGTGCTTGCGGAAGATACGGATGAGGATTTCGAAGACAATAACATTTACCGATTTGTCAATCAAATGGAAATTATAGGCGCCGAAAAACGGATTCCTGACGGCATTATTTATGTAAACGGATTACCCTTAGTCGTTTTTGAGTTTAAGAGTACCATTCAAGAAGAAACCACCATTAACAATGCTTACGAACAACTTACCATACGCTATCGCCGTGATATTCCCGAACTTTTCAAATACAATGCTTTTTGCGTTATCAGCGACGGTATAAACAACAAGGCGGGTTCGTTTTTTGCCCCTTACGAGTTTTATTATGCATGGCGAAGAGTGGCAGGTTCGGCAAAAGATGCTGAAGGCATCAGCAGTATGTTTACATTAATTGAAGGAATGTTTAATAAAAACCGTTTTCGGGACATTCTTCGCAACTTTATCTTTTTCCCCGACACGGAAAATAACGAAACAAAAATTGTTTGTCGCTATCCTCAATATTACGCTGCTCGTGCATTATTTGAAAATATCAAAAAAGAACAAAAACCGGACGGCAACGGTAAAGGAGGAACCTATTTCGGTGCAACCGGTAGCGGTAAGAGCTTTATAATGCTATACTTAACACGCTTACTAATGAAAAGCGAACATTTTGCCGGTCCTACTATTGTGCTGATTACCGACCGCACCGATTTAGACGAACAACTTGCTGCTCAATTTGTCAACGCTAAGAATTTCATTGGCGACAATACGGTACAAAGCGTAGAGAACCGTGCCGATTTACGCACAAAGCTACAAGACAGGCAAAGCGGAGGCGTTTTTTTGACCACCATTCAGAAGTTTACCGAAGATACGGATTTACTTACCGAACGCAGCAATGTGATTTGTATATCAGATGAGGCACACCGTTCACAAATCAATCTTGACCAAAAAATCCGTATTACCGAGCAAGGAGTTACCAAATCGTATGGCTTTGCCAAATACTTACACGATTCCTTGCCCAATGCCACTTATGTGGGTTTTACGGGAACGCCTATCGATGCCACTTTGGATGTTTTCGGTCCGGTAGTAGATTCCTACACTATGACCGAATCGGTTAATGATAAAATTACCGTGCGTATCGTTTACGAAGGCAGAGCTGCCAAAGTAGCATTAGATAACAGTAAGTTAGAGGAAATTGAACGTTATTATGAATCGGCTGCGGAAGCAGGAGCCAACGAATACCAAATTGAACAAAGCAAAAAAGAAACAGCCAAGATGAATGCCATTCTCGGCGACCCGAAACGTTTACAGAATGTAGCGGAAGATTTTGTGATGCATTACGAAAAACGTGTTTCCGAAAAAGCATCGTTAAAAGGCAAAGCAATGTTTGTTTGTAGCAGCAGAGAAATCGCTTACGATTTATTTAAGAGGATTATAGCACTTCGTCCCGAATGGAATGAAATACGTGCTGCAGAAGAAGGAGCAGAACTTTCCGACAAGGATAAAGAAGAATTAAAACCGATTGAACGGATAAAAATGGTAATGACACGCTCGAAAGATGATGAGGAAGAGCTTTGGAATTTGTTAGGAACAAAAGAGTATAGAAAAGAACTTGACAGGCAATTCAAAAACGAAAAATCGAACTTCAAAATCGCTATCGTAGTGGATATGTGGCTCACAGGCTTCGATGTGCCTTCCTTGGATACCATTTACATTGATAAGCCTATTCAGCAGCATAATTTGATACAGACTATTTCGCGAGTAAATCGTAAGGTGGAAGGAAAAAACAAAGGTCTTGTGGTAGATTATATCGGCATTAAGAACAAAATGAATTTGGCGCTTGCCCAATACGATAAAATTGACGGCGAAAACTTTGAAGATATTTCCCAATCGCTTGTGGTAATGCGTAACCACTTAGATTTACTGAAACGCTTGATGCACAACTTCAATGACACAAAATATTTTAAGGGTTCAGCTTTAGAACAACTAAATACGCTTAACTTAGCTGCTGAATTTGTGCAACAAACCAAAGAAACGGAAAGCCGATTTATGGGATTGACAAGACGGTTGAAAGCGGCTTATGATATTTGTGTGGGAAGTGAGCAAATAACACAAGATGAACGCGATTATATCCATTTTTATTTGGCGGTTCGCTCTATTATTTTCAAACTGACCAAAGGCGAAACTCCGGATGTGGTGCAGATGAACAAGCGTGTGCGTGAGATGATTGAAGAGGCTTTGCGAAGCGATGGCGTTGAAGAAATACTGAAAATTGGTGAAGAAGCTGAAAGTGAACTGGATTTGTTCGACGAAGATTATTTGGATAAAATTAATAAAATAAAACTACCCAATACTAAAATCAAACTCTTGCAAAAAGTGCTGGCAAAAGCTATTGGTGAATTACGAAAAATTAATCGTATTAAAGGAATTGACTTTAGTCGTCGAATGCAACAATTAGTAGAACAATACAACGACCGTTCAGTAAACGATATTTTGCGAAGCGAGGTATATGAAGAAATGGCTGAACAACTTACCAACTTAATTTGGGATGTACACAAAGAATTTACCGCAGGAGATGTGTTAGGAATTGATTTTGAAGAAAAAGCCTTTTATGACATACTAAAAGAGCTATGCGTGAAATACGATTTCACATATCCGGACGACAAAATGATAGAATTGGCTAAAAAAGTAAAAGAGTTAGTGGATAGCCAATCCCGTTATCCCGATTGGAATAAGCGTGAAGATATAAAATCGGCATTGAAAGTGGGATTAATTTTACTGCTCGATGAATATGATTATCCACCTGTTGAACGAGATGAAGTTTATATAGAAATTTTTGAACAAGCGGAGAATTTTAAGAAAAATAAACAATAAAACTCTGAATCAATATTTTAAGCAGTCAATTTCCGCAGATATCATCCCAAAAACATTCGCCTAAAATAAAATTGGACGTATGCGATACGCCCCGACGTATAGACGAATTCCCTATACATACAATACAATGAAGAAATTACAAAAAAAAAGTCGGGGTGAAAAGACTCGAACTTTCGACCCCTTGCACCCCATGCAAGTGCGCTAGCCAACTGCGCCACACCCCGCTTTTTAATATTTCTGCAAAAGTATAAAAAAAACTATTATTAATGTATCGTTTTTGTAAAAAACATTTATCTTAACAAAGCTAAGCCGCCCAATGCAGTTTCTTTGTATAAACTTGGAATATCTTTTCCCGTTAATTTCATAGTTTTCACTACTTTATCAAAACTAACAATGTGCTTCCCGTCCGACATCATTGCAAACAAATTAGCATCCAATGCTCTGAGAGCAGCAAAAGCCGTACGCTCTATACAAGGAATTTGCACCAAACCGTAAATAGGGTCGCAGGTCAATCCCAAATGGTTTTCCATTGCCATTTCGGCAGCGTATTCTATTTGTTGCGGACTACCGCCAAACAGCTGATTAGCAGCAACAGCCGCCATAGAGCAAGCGGTACCTATTTCCCCTTGGCAACCCACTTCCGCACCCGAAATAGAAGCATTTTTCTTGACAACATTTCCAAACAAAGCCGCCGAAGCAAGTGCCCTTAAAATATTCTTATCCGTAAAGTTATGATTTTTTCTTAAATGATATAAAACAGCGGGCAACACCCCTGACGAGCCGCAGGTAGGTGCCGTAACTATTTTACCGCCGGCAGCATTTTCTTCTGCCGTTGCCAAAGCATAAGCAATCACCAAACAGCGACCTTGTAAAGAAGCTTTATAACTTGAGGCTTTTACGAAATAAGAAGCCGCTTTTCTTCGCAAAAACAAGCCGCCCGGTATAACACCTTCGTTTTGAACGCCTCTTTCGATAGCTTCTTGCATAACTTTCCAAACTTCATTTAAATAATCCCATATATCGTCATCTTCATATTGCTTTACATATTCCCAATAGGTCATTCCTTTTGCTTCAATATAGTTCAATATATCGGTAATAAAACTTAGTTCATAGATATTTTCTTGCGTTAAATGCGTTGTTTCGTTAGCGAGTTGTCCTCCGCCGACACTATAAATCGTCCATTGGTCTTTTACTTCTCCACTGTCGCTCAGGGCTTCAAACATCATAGCATTGTTGTGGAAAGTTAAAAACACTTCCGGTTTCCAAATAATTTCTACTTTGGCAGGTGTCAATGCTTCTATGATTGCTTTATCGGTAAAGTGTCCTTTTCCCGTTGCTGCTAAACTTCCATACAATGTTACTCTATAATTGTTGATTCCCTTATGTTTTTCTTTAAACTGTAGGGCTGCTTTTCGTGGTGCCATCGTATGACTGCTTGATGGACCATTGCCTATGCGATAAATTTTTCGAATTGTTTCCATAAATATATTTTAAATCATTGAGAATTTTAAATAATGAATAGGTAGTCCTTGTGAAATCCACATTTTTTCATAGTGAGTTTGAATAGCAAGAGCCGGGTCGTCAATTTCGGAAGCGTAAATATCTTCTTTTTTCTCTAATAAATTGTATTTCAACCTTTCAATTACCTCTATGGTAAAATCAAACAAGAGTTTATTATCCGTTTTTAAATGAATATATCCTCCCGGTTTCAGTATTTGTCGGTAAATATCCAAATAGTAAGATGCGGTTAATCGTTTGTTTGTCTTCGAACGCTTGGGCTGAGGGTCGGGAAAGGTTAGCCATATTTCACTGACTTCATTTTCAGCAAAGAAATTGGTAAGAAACTGTATTTGCGTACGTATGAAAGCCACATTGTTTAATTCATTTTCCACCGAAAATTTGCAGCCTGTCCACATACGGGCTCCTTTACGGTCTACACCGATAAAATTTTTATCCGGATGTCGTTGTGCTAATTCTATTGTGTATTCTCCTTTGCCACAACCTAATTCTAAGACAATCGGATGTTGATTCTTAAAAAAATCGGAATGCCATTTCCCTTTTATGTCTACTTCCTTAACGGATATTTCTTCATAAGGCAATTGAAAGAAATTCCTGAAAGTCAAATTTTCAGCAAATTTATCTAATTTATTTCTACCCATTTCCATCTAAAAATTTAGCGTGGCAAAATTAGCATTTTTTTCATGAAAGATAGCAGCTAAATACAATATATATTTTTTTTTTACGTAATAGAGAATATTATAACTTTAATAAAATCGATAGTTTAAATGGCGAAAAGATTTTTTATGCTCTTATTGTTCGGAAGTTTATTGCTTTCTTTTCGCACGTATGCACAATCGGTTAACCATAAAATTTACGGAAAAATTGTAGACAGCAACGACATTCCTCTCGAATTGGTAAATATTAGCGTTAAAGGCTCCCCTACTATCGGCACCATTACCAACGAGGCAGGCAGATTTGAATTATCGATAGGAACATTAAAAGAATGTGTTTTAATAATAAGCTCTTTGGGATATGTAAGTCAAGAGTATCCTGTTAAAATAGAAGGGAATAGAAAAACAACGGTCAATATTGTTCTCATTCCTTCCAATATAACCTTACCCGAAGTAGCTGTCAAAAGCAGTTATACAATCAACGAAGAAATTGAGCATATCAGTCCGAAAGCAGTTGTTCTTATGCCTTCTTTGAATAACAGTATCGAAAACCTAATCAAAGCAGTAGGTTTAGGCGTTCAGTCTAATAACGAACTGAGTACTCAATACAATGTCAGGGGTGGAAGTTATGACGAAAATCTTATTTATCTAAATGGAATTGAAGTATATCGTCCTTTTTTGATTCGTTCGGGACAGCAAGAAGGACTCAGTTTTATCAATCCCGATTTGGTTTCGGAAGTTAATTTCTCTTCGGGAGGATTTAGTCCCTATTATGGCGATAAAATGTCTTCTGTTTTAGACGTACGCTACAAAACACCCCTATTTTTTAAAGGAAGCGTATACGGCAGTTTATTGGGTGCCGGCTGTCATGTCGAAAATCTTAGTAAAAACAAAAAATTCTCTTATCTGTTAGGAGTGCGTTATCTTTCAAATTCTTATCTGATAAAAAAAATGCAAACCCAAGGCGATGCCAAACCGAATTTTACCGATGTGCAACTTCTGCTCAACTATACTCCTCATTCTAAATGGACTATTTCGCTTTTCGGCAACTACTCACGCAACAGCTATCAATTAATTCCTGCAACAAAAAAAACAACCTTTGGGCATATTAATGACATGAAACGTCTAACGGTTTATTTTGACGGACAAGAAATTGATGCTTATCAAACCTTGTTTACGGCACTGACGACGACCTATTCGCTCAACAAAAACAACAGCTTCAGCTTAGTATTTTCTCATTTTAATACTATTGAAAAAGAAACTTTCGATATTGAAGGACAATATTTTTTAAGCGAAGTTAATACTGATTTCGGCTCCGAAGACTTGGGCGAAAGTTTATCTATAAGAGCTGTGGGCGGTGATTTGCATCATGGACGTAACTTTTTGAATGCAAATATTTTTCATAGCGAACTAAAAGGTTCACATACTTTGAATAATAATTTATTTATATGGGGATTAAAAGCACAAGGAGAATTGATTAACGATAAGTTATGCGAATGGCGTTTACGCGATTCGGCTTTTTACACGCTCCCCTTTGTCCCTTTTGTTCCGGGCGATAGTGTCCCTTTCGAGCATCCGGCACGTGCATTAATCATTGACGACTATCTGACTGCCAATAATAATTTACAAACTTTTCGATTTTCGGGCTACGCCCAAAACAAATGGACGTACGAAGACAGCTCTTATCTGTTTATACTTACGGGAGGTGTGCGTTTTTCTTATTGGAGTTTTAATCACGAACTAATAGTAACGCCACGCATTCGTCTTACTTTTCAACCCAAAATAAAATCCGACATCTCGTTCTATCTTGCAAGCGGAATGTACTATCAACCACCTTTTTATAAAGAAATGCGTTACGGTAACGGGAAATTAAACACAGCTATTAAATCTCAAAAATCTTATCATTTGATTTTGGGTTGCGACTATTTATTTAAAATTACTCGTCGTCCTTTCAAACTCACGAGTGAGGTATATTATAAATATTTGTACGACTTAATTACTTATTCATTGGATAATGTTCGCGTAGTGTACTCCGGCACCAACGATGCTCGCGGATATGCCGTAGGTATTGACGCCAAGCTATCGGGAGAAATTGTACCGGGTGCAGAATCTTGGCTTTCTTTCTCTTTAATGAAAACAATGGAAGACATCAAAGGAGATTATTTTTACCTGTACTTAGACAGCAATCGCAATGTTACTTACAATATGAGCGAAGCAGTAAGCGACAGCATTGTTTATCCGGGTTTTCTTCCACGCTTAACCGACCAACGTTTTTCGATTAATTTATTTTTTCAAGATAAAGTGCCTCGCCTACCTATGCTTAAGGCACACATAAATCTGATTTACTCAACACCCGTTATGTACTATATTCCGAAATATACAAGAGCAAATCATGGATTTCGTTCACCCAAAGACTATTTCAGAGCGGATATAGGACTGTCGTGGCAATTCATTAACGATGCTTCTATTTCTAATCCTAAAAATCCGTTACGTGTCTTTAAGGCTGCATATTTGACTTTTGAAATATTTAATATTTTCAATTATTACAACATCATTTCATTTACCTATATAAAAGACATTGACGGCAATCCCTATCGAGTTCCTAACTACCTAACACCAAGATTGTTTAACGCAAAGCTACGATTTGAATTTTAAATGTTTTTATTCTCTAATGTTAAAAATAACAAAATAAAGATTTTATGTTTTCGTTAGAAATGATATTAAAATAAAAGATTCTTGAAAACAAAGCGTCATATTTGCATTTTAGTCCTTTTTTTGTCGGTAACGGAATTTATTTCTGCACAAACAAAATACAATAATGATTTCCTGAATTTAGGCGTTGGTGCCAAAGGTTTAGGACTTGCTAATACGCAAGTGGCTATCGTTAACGATGTAACTTCATCTTATTGGAATCCTGCAGGATTAGCAAATATGGAGAAAAAATACGAAATGGCACTGATGCACTCGTCGTATTTTGCCGGTATTGCCAACTACGATTATTTAGGATTAGCCTATAAAATTGATTCGGTGCAAAGTGTAGGATTTACGCTTTTGCGATTCGGAGTAGATGGAATTCCTAACACAACGCAACTAATCGATAATCAAGGAAATATCAATTATGACCGTATCACGTATTTTTCGGCTGTCGATTGGGCTGCTCTTTTTTCTTACGGACGCCTATTGCCGGTAGAAGGCTTGAGTATAGGAGGTAATTTCAAATTAATAAGAAGAAAAATAGGAAGTTTTGCCAATGCTTGGGGGTTCGGACTTGATGCAGGCTTGCAATACCATATAAAAAAATGGGCGTTCGGATTAACAGCCTACGACATTACTTCTACTTTTAATGCATGGAGTTCCCATCTTGCCGACTCTACCAAAGATGTTTTTATCCGTACAGGCAACGAGCTGCCTGACAACGGCTTAGTAGTAACTATCCCCCGCTTAACGCTTGCTTTTGGACGACATTTCGATTTGGGAAAAAAATTTACCGCTATGACTACTTTAGACATCGATTGTCCTTTCGACGGCAAACGTAATTCGCTATTATCAACAAAAGTAATTAGTTTTGAGCCTCATTTGGGTGTTGAGTTCGGCTACGACGATATTGTTAATTTAAGAGCAGGTATCGGCAATTTTCAAAAAGAAAAAAATATAGATGGAAAAAAGACAGTGAGTTGTCAAATAAATATCGGACTTGGTTTCACTATCAAAAGAATACTGACAATAGATTATGCTCTCACTGATTTGGGCGATTTATCGGTCGCATTGTATTCCCATGTTTTTTCTCTTAAACTTGCTCTCAATCAATTCAAAAGAAATAAGTCATAATTCCTGAAACAAAAAACACAATCAACTTATTTTTACAATTTTTATTTAGTATTTTTGCATTATCAATTATTAAAAGTTTATTTTACTGTATAACAAATGGCTGAGTTAAAAAAATTAGCAAATCAAACCATTATTTATGGCAGCACAACCATTATCGGTCGTTTGCTAAATTATTTACTTGTCCCCTTTCACACCTATATTTTTCTAGACCCTAAAAACTACGGTGTAGTCGGAGAAATGTATGCGTGGGTAGCTTTGCTGATGGTAGTGCTTACCTATGGAATGGAAACTACTTTTTTTCGATTCAGCAGCATGCACGAAGATAAACCGAAAGTGTTTAGCACCAGCTTTTGGATGATATTCTCTACCACCTCATTGTTCCTTGTTTTATCGCTTGTTTTTTCGCAGCCTATAGCCGATATTTTAAAATATCCCTCACATCCTGAGTACATACGATGGTTTTCTATTATCGTTAGTTTCGATGTGATTAGCAGCATTCCTTTTGCTCGTTTACGTGCTGAAAACAAAGCTCTTCGATTTGCTTTTATCAAAATTGCAAATATCGTATTAACCGTTTTATTCAACCTTTTCTTTTTATGGTTTTGTCCATTAATGATAAGCAAAGGAATCGCCGTTTCTTTCTTTTCTTTGATTTATCAAGCTGAAATAGGCGTAGGTTATATTTTTATTGCTAACTTGTTGGCATCCTCTATTCAAATGCTGATGTTACTCAGCACTTGCAAAGGATTAAAATTTCATATCAATCGGGCTTTGCTAAAACCTATGTTGAAGTATGCTTTGCCTTTACTCGTACTCGGATTAGCAGGTATTGTCAACGAAACTTTAGACCGTATCTTAATAAAAAACCTATCGGCTGACAATCTTAACGATGCAATGCACAATGTAGGGGTATACAGTGCTTGTTTTAAAATAGCTGTTATTATGTCGCTGTTTATACAAGCGTTTCGTTATTCTGCCGAACCTTTTTTCTTTGAACAATTTAAAGAAAAAGATGCCAAAACAGCCTATTCTGTGGTAATGACTTATTTTGTGATTGTATGCAGTCTTATTTTCTTAGGGACAACTTTATACCTCGATTTTATTAAGTATTTTGTGAGTAAACCTTATCATGAAGGATTACATATTGTCCCCCCTGTTTTACTCGCATATATGATGTTGGGAATTGTTTTCAATTTAAGTATTTGGTATAAATTAACGGGAAAAACCAAATACGGGGCGTATATTTCCGTCGGTGGTGCCGTTATAACATTGATAGTCAACTTCTCGTTAATTCCACTCATAGGCTATACCGGCGCTGCATGGGCACATTTTATAACCTATTTCTGTATGATGATAGCCTCTTATTGGTTAGGACAAAAACATTATCCTATTAACTATGATTTGAAAAAAATAGGATTTTACAGCTTTACGGCTATTGCTTTGTTTGCAATAAGCTATTACCTGATTCCTTTTCATAAAATAACTTCACATCAACTACTGATAAAAACCATTGTCAATACATTTATACTACTCATTTACATACTGATAATTGTTAAAAAAGAATTCAAAACACTGAAAGTTTTATTAAAAAAATAGCAATATACAATGAGGAAAAAAATTTTATTTATTGACAATCCACATCCGAGTATGGAAAAAGAACTCAGTGAGATGGGATTTTTAGTAGATAAAAAAAACATTAGCTACCCGGAACTTTTAAACATAGCATCCGATTATTACGGTTATATTATTCGCAGCAAGTTTATTATTGACAAACAACTTATAGACAAGTCTATCAACTTAAAATTCATTGCTCGAATAGGTGCCGGAATGGAAAATATAGACACCGATTATGCCAAAACTAAAAACATAATTTGCCTAAATTCCCCGGAAGGAAATGCCGATGCTGTCAGCGAATTTGTTATTGGCAGCCTATTCAACTTACTTCGTTACATAAAAAAATCGGATAATGAAGTCCGTCATGGTATTTGGGACAGACAATCCAACTGCGGCTTAGAGTTGCACACAAAAACCGTAGGCATTATCGGTTATGGCAATATGGGAAGTCGTTTAGCCGATAAATTAAAGGCTTTAGGCTGTAAAGTATTGGTTTATGATAAGTTTAAAAAGAATTTCGGAAATCAATATATTCAAGAAGTTACACTAAAAGAAATCCAAAAGGAAGCGGATATTGTAAGCATACACATCAATTATACGGACGAGAACCATTATTACATCAATAAAAAATGGATAAACGGTTTTCGTAAAAATATTTATCTCGTCAATACTTCTCGCGGCAAAGTATTACACACTGCCGAACTTATTGAAACATTGAAAGAAGGAAAAGTTATCGCAGCAGCTTTAGACGTATTGGAATATGAAAATATTCGCTTGCAAAATAAACCTATGGAAGAATGGGATGAGTCAATGCACTTTTTAGCACAATCGCCCAATGTTCTGCTTTCGCCTCATATTGCAGGACAAACTTATGACGCACACGAAAAACACGTGAAAATTTTAGTCGAAAAAATAAAGAAAATCATTTAACGCTACTTTCATCTATCAGGTTATTCAGTAAAGCATAAACTGTTAAACCTGAAATAGTTTTAATTCCTGTTTTTCTATTAATGTTCTTTCGATGTGTAATAACAGTGTGGATAGAAAGGCATAATTCATCGGCAATTTCTTTATTGGTTTTTCCTTTTGCAACTGCTATCAACACATCTTTTTCTCTATCGGAAAGCTCATAGTTTTCTTTAGGCTCATTATTGTTTTTATCCAATAATGCATCGTGCAATTTTGATTCTATTTTTTGTTTCGTATCATCTATTTCTATAACTGCATGATACTGTTTCAATACGGCTTGTTCAACATAAGTAGTAACAAAGGCTACCACTGCCGTATCTTTGTATTCACGAAACATACTTTTCACCATATAGCGTTTGGAATAATCCATTAAAGAAGGATTGACAACAAGGATATCGGGTTTGATAGCGTGTATTTTTTCATGCAATTTATCCAAAGCATCCAACACCCTTACTACTTCAAAATAAATGCTATCGGATAATAAATAAGTAAAACCGGCAGCAATAATCGGCGAAGATTCTACTAATAATATTTTACTTTGTCGTTTCATACCTTATTCTTTCTCCAACGATTCAACAAAGGGAACTAATATTTTTTCTTCTATTAAAGAGTGTTTATTTAAATCTTCGGTTAAATGAAAAATATCATTCAACACTTCTACTCTTTCGTTGTGCATAATATCGCTTGGCAAATATTTTATCAAAATACTTATTAAGTCGCTTAACTTATCTTCTATATTGCTATGAATAGACCTGAAACAATCTATTGAATAATCCGTGTTTTTTTCACCTTTCATTAATTGAGCTATATAAGGAAAAACTGTTTTTTCTTCATAATCAAAATGCTCAATTACTTCTTGTTCATATTCATCAAAAAAAACTTGTAAACTTGTTCCGTATTTTGTACCGGCACCTTTAGCAATTTTATATAAACTATCTTTAATCAGTGATAATCTTTCGTTTAAATAATAATGATGCGATAGTTGCAAATAGGAAATCAAGAATGGTATATCGCTCAATGCCAACACGCTTGTATTCGGCTGATAGTGTTTAAAGCTGTATACATTACAAACCATTAAGAAAAAAGAAGTTGAAATATGATATGTTTCGCATACTTCAGCAACCGTTTTTTCGCCAAAACCAAACTTAATTCCAAAACGATTCAATATAAGGATAAGATGATGATTGGCATTGATAACATCTGCCAATTTCATATTTTCCGTAAAAAGTAAAGGTTTCATCAATTTTAAATTTTTATTGAAAACGATTTTAAATTCGTTTTATTATTTAATAGCGAATATAATAAATGAAAAAAGATTTCATCGATCCGCAATACTTTGCAAATCAATAAAATACAAAACAACCATCTACCCTATTACTTATAAATAAAATTTATTTTTTATTAATTAGATGTTTTCACATCAATATTTTGTATATTTTTGCAAACATTTTTCTTAGATCATAATTAGTTCATTCTTAATATAAATCATATGGCAACTCAAATAAAATCACATTCAAATACAATAATTGGTGCAATTGCAGGTGATATTATAGGTTCTGCTTATGAATGCGACAGCCCTAAATCAACTTCCTTTAAATTACTTCGACCGGAAGCAACTTTCACAGACGACACTGTGCAAACTATAGCTATTGCTGACAGTCTTCTCAATAAAAAAGATTTTGCTAAAAACCTTTCCGAATATGGAAAAAATTATCCTGACCGCGGCTATGGAAAGAATTTTTCGGAATGGATACACACACAAAGCCTATTGCCTTACAATAGTTTTGGCAATGGTTCTGCTATGAGAGTCAGTCCGGTTGGATTTATGTATGACAATCTTGAAAAAGTAATAAAAATAGCCAAACAATCGGCTGAAGTTACTCACGATCATTTGGAAGGCATCAAAGGTGCGCAAGCAATAGCTGCCGCCGTCTTTCTTGCTCGAATAGGAAAATCAAAACATGATATTAAGAATTTCATTATTCATACATTTGTTTACGATTTAGATTTTACTATTAACAGTATTCGTTCAACTTACACCTATGATGATTCTTGTCAAAATACAGTGCCGCAAGCCATAGTTGCCTTTTTGGAAAGTACTGATTATGAGAACGCTATTCGTCTTGCCATTTCACTCGGAGGCGATAGCGACACTTTAGCATGTATGACAGGCGGGATAGCTGCTGCCTACTACAAAGAAATTCCTGCCGGTATCATTGATTTTGCAAGTGCAAGATTACCTGCCGAATTTGTTAATATTATCAATGCTTTTGATTTAAAGATAAATGAATAAGTAATTTTACTTATCCTTCTTTTTTACAGCCGACACAAAAGCTGCTGCCTCTTCTATAGGAAGATTTGCTTGCAATATAGCAGACGAAACAGCTACACCATGAGCGCCGGCTTTTAAAATAGGAAATACATCATCTTTGCGAATACCGCCAATGATATGTATGGGAATATCAATGCCTTTACGACGGCATTTTGCAATTATTTCTTCCACGCCTTTACTACCCAATACTGCCGATAAATTTTCTTTCGTTTTAGTAAAACGATAAGGACCAAGACCAATATAATCCGCTTTTTGCTGATATAAAGATTCTATTTGTTCAAAAATATTGGCAGTTCCGCCAATTAGCAATTGATTATTCGAAAGCATACGTGCTTCTTTTACAGGCATATCGTTTTGTCCCAAATGCACTCCGTCTGCTTTTAACTCCATAGCCAACTCAACATAATCATCAATAAAAAACAAAGCATCATATTGTTTGCATAATTGTTGAATACGTATACTTTCCTCTTTCACAACAGACAAAGGTTGATGTTTTATGCGGACTTGTATCCAACGTATACCCCCTTGTAATGCCATTTGAGCCGACTCGAAATAATCGTAATGTTCCGTGTAGTGTGTTATAAACTGTATTTTATAATTTTTTAAATCTCTACTTTTCATACGTTCATCCTTTTAAGTGTCAAGCTATTTTAGGACATGACATTTTTAACTTCGTTTTGTAAAGCATTGAAACGAGATAGTAAAAGCTGATAATTTTTAGACATTAAAAACTCATTCCACAAATACCCTAACACAGCTATTCCTCCAAAGTTCCAAGTTTTAACTTTGGCTATATTAACAACTTCTATTCCGCCCATTGCTATAACTTTATCATCTATTATTTTTTGCTTCGCAGCAACTGTCAATTCATTTTCTGTAAATGCCGAGCGATAAGCTTTCTTAGAAATACTATGAAAAATAGGACTTAACAACAAATAATCATAATTGTTTTTATGTGCTATAATCTCATCGAACGTATGACAGGCTCGCGTTTTAAATCCATTAAAATCAATTGTATAGGATTGATTTTTAGCATTATGATGTATTCCTTTAACAGCATAATCATTGCACAATTCAAAATAATCATGTAAGATTATATGCTTATGATATTTAGCATCTATCTTATTTAAAAACTGTTGAAATTCAACTATGCCGGCATCGGGTTTACGTAAATGAAAATACATTAAATTATTTTCAAACAGCAAGCGAACGGCGGTTACTTCTTCTTTAAAAAAAGATGGGTTAGCTATGACTATTAATTTCATCATAATCTCAATTTTTCCATACTAATTTAACGCTTATTCGCCTTAAAAATTACCTTTATTGAACAAAATATTTCCAACTGAAAAATAACAAAAAAAAAAGATGAAAAATTTTCATTTTATTCAAAATATTGTTAAAAATAATACGTTTTATTAATAGAAAATATTAATAATAAATAAAAACTTAAAAGTCATGAAACCTAAAAAATATTTCAAAGTTGATTTAGAATGGAGAAAACCTCTATTCTTCCAAATCGGGATTTTAACATCCTTAGTCATTGTGTTAGCAGTGTTTGAATTATTCGGTTCAAGTGAAAAGGAAGTTGCTGATTTTTCGTATGAAGGCATTAATATAATTGATGATGAAACTGTAATAATAACAAAACCTGAAATAGAGCTTCCCCCTCCTCCTGCACCCGAAAACATTTCTACTTCAGATTTTAAGCTGGTAGAAGATAACATACCAGTAGACATTGACTACAGTTTTGACGCACAATCGGACGAGTCAATGAAAACTCCAGAAATAGAATATGTCGAATATGTGGAAGAAGAAGACGCTAAAGAACCTGAAGTATTTCGCTTTGTAGAAGAAGACCCCGAATTTCCCGGCGGAGAAAAAGCACGCCAACAATTCTTTGCCGATAACATCGTATACCCTCGCGTAGCAAGAGAAATCGGTGCTGAAGGACGTGTAATGGTTAGCTTCATTGTAGAACCCGATGGTAAAATTACCAATGTAAAAATTGAAAGAGGAAGAATACAAGCATTAGACGAAGAAGCTGTTAGAGTAACTAAAATGATGCCGCCTTGGAAACCGGGAAAACAAAGAGGTAGAGCTGTCAGATGCCAATTTACTATGCCTGTCGTCTTTATGTTACAATAAGTTGAGCTTTACATATAAAACACAGATTTAAGGCAAGTTACTATAATTTCACATTTTCATTGTAAAGTCGTATAAAACTCATACACTTTATAATCACTTACTTATTTCTCAGTCAATCAATTTAACATATTTTTTTCGATTTTAACTTTTAACTTGTTTTTTTTCTTAAACACTATATTTTTCAATTTTTCAGATAAAATTTTAATCAAAATATTTTAAAAAATAATGCGCATTATATAATAATTATTAGTATTTTTGTAAAAATTATTTATTAATAAATAAAACCCTAAAGTCATGGAACCTAAAAAATCCGTTAAAGCTGATTTAGAGTGGAGAAAGCCTATATTTTTTCAAATCGGGATTTTAACATCCTTAGTCATTGTGTTAGCAATGTTTGAATTATTCGGTTCAAGCGAAAAAGAAGTTGCCGAATTTTCATACGAAGGCACCATTATAACTGAAGAGACTATTATACAAACAGAACAACGAAAAGAGCTTCCCCCTCCTCCTGCACCTGAAAACATTTCTACTTCAGAATTAAAGATAGTAGACGATAACATCAAAATAGACGCTGAGTTCGAGTTTGACGCAGAAGCAGACGAGTCAATGGTAACTCAAGAAATAGAATACGTCGAATATGTGGAAGAAGAAGACGCTAAAGAAGCTGAAGTGTTTGTTATAGTGGAAGAAGACCCTGCATTTCCCGGCGGCGAAGAAGCACTCCAAAAATTCTTTGCCGAAAACATCGTATACCCTCGCGTAGCAAGAGAAGCCGGTGCTGATGGACGTGTAATGGTTAGCTTTGTTGTAGAACCCGATGGTAGAATTACCAACGTAAAAGTTGTCAGAGGAAGAATACAAGCATTAGACGATGAAGCTGTCAGAGTAACCAAACTGATGCCTCGTTGGAAACCCGGAAAACAAAGAGGAAAAGCTGTCAGATGCCAATTTACTGTGCCTGTCGTCTTTATGTTACAGTAAGTTGAGCTTTACATATAAAACTCAGATATTATGGCAAGTTATTATAATTTCATAAGCGACAGTTTCAATGAAATAAAACTTCCTAAAGAGCCTGCCAATTTATATGACCCTATTCGCAATATGCTGGCTCAAAAAGGAAAGCTAATACGCCCCGAACTTTGCTTATTAGCTTGTGACTTATTCAATGGAATTACAAAAAATGCTATTTATCCCGCTATTTCTTTTGAATTACTACACACCTTCTCATTGATTCATGATGACATTATGGATCAAGCAGAATTACGTAGAGGAAAACCCACTATTTATAAAGAATACGGAGCCAATAGTGCTATTTTAACCGGCGATGCTTTGTTTGCTCATGCTTATCAATATCTTCTACAATATAAATCAATAGGTATCACTAAAATCATACATTTGTTTACGACTACGGCTATTAGTATTTGCGAAGGACAACAAATGGATATGGACTTTGAAAAGAAAGTAAAAATCAAGCTCGATACCTATCTGCAAATGATTCGTTTAAAAACAGCAAGTATGATAGCGGCTTGCTTAACTACCGGAGCCATTATCGCCAATGCAGCTTCCGAACATCAAAATTATTTATATGAATTTGGTATTAATGTGGGATTAGCTTTTCAAATTCAAGATGATTTATTCGACGTATATGGTGAAGCCGATAAAGTGGGCAAAACAAACGGACAAGATATTGCTAGCAATAAAAAAACCTTTTTATCTGTAAAGGCTTTAGAAATAGCAAATAAAGAAGATTTAAAAACACTAAAACATTATTTTTCCAAAACTACTTTTGATTTTAATGAGAAATTTGAAGCCATTAAATCATTGTACGATAAATACGAAATCAAAGCAATAGCTGAACAACAAATAGCACATTATTACGAACAAGCTTATAAACATTTAAATGCTATTCCCGTTCCGGAAAACAAAAAAGCACCTTTAATCGAATTTGTCGAACAATTAATGTATAGGAATTTTTAATTAATGCATGGGGATTTTAATTAATGTATGAAAGATAGTTCAAGGTATCAGTATCGTAAATGGATTATTCTTTTATCAGTTATTCTCGTTTCTGTCGTTTATATCATTCGCTTATTATTTCTACAAATAATTGATGACCAATGGGAAATAAGAGCTAAAGGTAATGCTTTACGTTACGTATGCGACTACCCTCCAAGAGGACTTATTTATGATAGAAACGGCGAATTATTAGTAACCAACACTATTTCTTATGACCTAATGGTCGTTCCCAGAAACGTAAAATTAACAGAAACACTCATAAAAGAACTTTGTCATATTTTACAGATTTCGGAAGAAGAATTTATGAAACGATTCGATAAAGCAAAAGCTTACTCACCTTATATAGAATCCATTTTTGATCGACAAATTACTGATGAAACACACGGCTATATAGAAGAACGCCTGCACCGTTTACAAGGTTTTTATCTACAACCGCGTACCTTAAGAAAATATTTAACATCTTCGGCAGCACACTCATTGGGCTATATAGGTGAAGTAAACTACTATGAAATAGAAAAAAATCCCTACTACAAAATGGGAGATTATATTGGAAAAATAGGAATTGAAAAATACTATGAAGAAGAATTAAGAGGAACAAAAGGCTGCCAAATCCTAATGGTCGACAACTTGAATCGAGAAAAGGGTTCATTTCAAAACGGCATGTTTGACACTGCCGCTATTGTTGGAAAAAGTTTATGGGCATCTTTGGATAAAGAACTGCAAGAATACGGCGAATTATTAATGAAAAACAAAAGAGGAAGCATTGTTGCAATTGAACCTTCGACAGGCGAAATCTTATGCATCGTTACTTCTCCCTCTTACGACCCTGCCCTACTTGTAGGAAGAAATAGAGGAAAAAATTATGCAATATTAGAAAAAGATTCTATCAATAAACCTCTTTTCAACAGAGCTTTAATGGCACAATATCCTCCCGGCTCTACCTTTAAGCTAGTGAATGCATTAATCGGACAAGAAGAAGGAGTTATTAACAAAGACACTCGTTTCAGTTGTACCATGGGTTTTGCTTATGGCAATAGAGTGTTAGGCTGCCATGCCCATGCATCACCTCTTGCTATGGTAGCCTCTATACAAACATCGTGCAATGCCTATTATTGTAGGGTTTTAAAAGCCATATTAGAAAACAGAAAAAAATATAAATCGACCAAAGAAGCCTATGATGCTTGGTATCAAAAAATTATCAGTTTCGGTTTCGGTCAAAAATTCAATTCGGACCTTCCTTACGAATTAAAAGGGAACATTCCTACTTCTGCTTATTATGATAGGTACTACGGTGAAAATCGCTGGAAAGCAACGACGATTATTTCCATTGCTATCGGACAAGGCGAAATAACGGTAACGCCTGTTCAATTAGCTAATTTTGTAGCTATCATAGCCAATAGGGGCTATTATTATCCTCCGCATCTCGTAAAAGCGATAGGACATAAAGACTCATTGAACACACAATTCTACACAAAACACTATGTTGATGTCAAACCGGCTTATTTTGACCCTGTCATAGAAGGTATGGAAAAAGCTGCTACTGCCGGCACAGTGAGAAGTGCTAGTGTGCCGGGAATTAAAATCGGAGGGAAAACAGGAACTGCTCAAAATCCTCATGGAAAAGATCATTCTATTCTTATAGGTTATGCACCATTGGACAATCCTAAAATTGCTATTTCTGTAATAGTTGAAAATGCAGGATTCGGTGCTACTTGGGCAGGACCTATTACAAGCTTAATGATAGAAAAATATTTAAAAGATTCCGTGTCGCGTAAAGAGCTTGAAGAGCGTATTATAAACACAAATATATATTAATCGAATGAAGAAAAATAAAACACATATAGATTGGACGCTTATATTTCTCTTCTTTTTACTCATAAGCATAGGGTGGATTAATATTTATTCTACTACTGTCGAATCTTTTGATTCCTTTAATTTTAACACAAGCTATGGCAGACAATTAATATGGATAAGTTCTGCCATTCTCTTAGCTATTTTTACCTTTGTTATTAATTATCGCTTTTTCCCGGGTTTTGCAACACCTATTTACTTTATATTCATTCTATTACTCTTACTAGTAATCGTTGTTGGCGAGTCAACAAAAGGCGCTAGCTCTTGGTTCGGATTTGGAAGCCTTGGAATTCAACCTGCCGAATTTGCAAAATATGCCACTTGTTTGTTGTTAGCACGATATATAGCTAATAATGAATGTGATTTAACAAAAGTGAAAAATCTATCGGTAGCGATATTGATTATCGTTTTGCCTTTATTTTTTATTCTTTTACAAAATGATACGGGTTCTGCCTTGCCTTTTTTATTTTTATTTATTGCTTTATACAGAGAAGGACTTTTTTCTTGGATTCTAATAGCCGGACTTACAGCAATCGTACTGTTTATTTTATTAGTATTTTTCAAAGAATGGATAATAGCTGCGTTTATCACATTTTTACTTATCTGGGTTTTATGGTTATTTCGAAAAAAGAAACGCACCTATAAAGGTATTTTATTGATTTATGCAACTATTATTATCTACATCTTTACGGTTGATGCAATTTATACTCGTGTTTTAAAAGATTATCAACGTGCACGTATTGAAGTGCTATTTGGAAAAATTGAAGACTCTAAAGGCATTGATTATAACGTCATACAATCAAAAATAGCTATCGGTTCCGGTGGATTATTAGGAAAGGGCTTTCGCAATGGCACACAAACCAATCTTAATTTTGTTCCGGAACAAAGCACCGACTTTATTTTTTGTACTATCGGCGAAGAATGGGGATTCGTGGGCTCTTCCGTTGTCGTACTGCTATATGCTTGGCTCATTATTCATATCTTTTTGCGTTCGGAACAACAACGTGTGCCTTTTGTGCGAATTTACGGCTACTGCATTGCTTGCATTTTCTTTGCTCACTTTACCATCAATATTGGTATGACATTGGGAATCATGCCCGTTATTGGTATTCCTTTACCGTTTATCAGCTATGGCGGCTCTTCTTTGCTTGCCTACACGCTAATGCTTTTTACATTTATCAATTTAGACGCAAAAACCAATCTTTGGAATTAATAATTTTCGCTATTAATTGATTTAGATGCAATCCATTAAAGCAATTCAACATAAGTTTTTCATATAAATTCCTACGAATTTAGGCTATCCGTCTGTGTATCATCAATTAAATTTATTTAAGAAAAAATGCAAAACCAATAAGATTTTTTGATACTTTTGCAGCGGAGAGATGGCAGAGTGGTCGATTGCGGCGGTCTTGAAAACCGTTGAGGTGAGAGCCTCCGGGGGTTCGAATCCCTCTCTCTCCGCCCAATCAGTATAAAATAACGAACACCTTTAATTGGGTGTTTTTTATTCTAAAAGAAAAACATATTGATTAATAAACAGATATGAATAAAAACATCGAAATAAAAGAAGTCGTTACCAACAAAGACATCCGTTTATTTATTCAATTTTCCAGAAAACTTTATAGCAACTGCCCCTACTATGTCCCCTCTTTGGAAGCCGACGATATTACAACATTACAACATCATCCGGCACATGCTTTTTGTGATATGCGTATGTGGTTAGCTTTTAAGAATGGAAAAATAGTGGGACGTATTGCCGGAATTATTAACCACAAATACAATGCTATTCAAAACAAAAAGCGTATTCGATTCGGTTGGTTTGATGCCATAGACGATTATGAAGTTTTTCAATTATTGTTTCAAACCGTTGAAAAATGGGGAAAAGAAGTAGCCGATGAAATAAGCGGTCCATCACGCTTTTCGAATATGGAAAAACAAGGTTTATTGATTGAAGGATTTGACAAAATTCCCCCTATTCCCGCCGAATACAACTACCCTTACTATGCCAACTATATCGAAAAATTAGGCTACCAAAAAGAAGTGGACTACCTGCAATACCGAGTAAAAATTAAAGCTACCCCCACTAAAATAAAAGAACTAAACAACTACATAACAAACAAATACAATGTAAAACTAAAAAAGTTTTCCAATAAAAAAGAAATGAAACACTATGCTAAACTAATGTTTGATGCTTTGAACAAAAGCTATAAAGACATTTACAATTTCATTCCTTTAGAAGACAAGGAAATTGATTTCCTCATAAAAAACAATTTTAGTTTTATTGATAAAGACCTTGTTACGGTATTATTAGATAAAAATGATGAGTTAATAGGCTTTTCTCTTTGCGTGCCTTCATTGAGTAAAGCTTTTCAAAAAGCAAAAGGCAAACTATTTCCTTTCGGCTGGTATCATATTTTAAAAGCAATCAAAAAGAACACAATAGTTGATATGTACCTCACAGGTCTTGTCCCTGCTTGGTCGGGAACGGGTATACATATTTTGTATCACAGTTATTTAAACGATGTTTTTATAAAAAAAGGATTTGTATATGCCGATACTACTCAACAATTAGAAGACAATACGGCACATAAAATATGGAATAAATACGAATCGGAAATCACGTTTAAAAGACGTTGCTATGTTAAGCAATTATAGCAATGATTAAACAACAAGCACTTCTTAAATTGCTGTATATATATCCTTTTTTTATTAAAAATATATTGTTGAAAAAAAACTTCGTTTTTCCCATTTTTTATCTATCTATATTCTACTTTTGTAAATAATATTTACCTTAATATAAAAATTAATAAAATAATGAATAAAAGTAAATTTAAATATTTATTGCTGTATGCTTTTTTATTTTGTGCAAGCACTATTAACGCTCAAAAAAACCATGCATACACCTTCCCGGATAGAGAATTTAAATCAGCAAATGAATTGTTTACAGCTAAACAATACAATGCTGCTAAGGAAATGTTTACTGTTGTCTACAATGCCATTCCTGAGAAATACGATTTACGAAAAGAACAATCGCTCTATCATATAGGAATATGTGCAGCACTGCTGTATCATGCGGATGCTGAAAAAACAATTCTTTATTTTATAGAGCAATATCCCGAAAACTCAGACCTTAACAATTTGTGGTTTTATTTAGGCAACTATTATTTTGCTAACGGGTCTTACCGTAAAGCCTTATCTGCTTACGAAAACACTGAAGAACGATTAATCAATGCGGAAAATACGGCTGAATATGAATTCAAAAAAGGATATTCGTATTTTATGACAGAAAAACAAAACGAAGCCAAACTTTTACTGTCAAAAGCAAAAGAACGCGAAGGGCAATATCAATCAAAAGCATTGTTTTATTATTCTCATATTCTTTATGTAGAAAAAAATTACAATAGTGCCTTATCGGGATTTCAAAAACTAAAAGACATAGAAGGATATAGCAGTATAATTCCCTTCTATGTTTTTCACATCTATTTTGCTTTAGGCGAATACGAAAACATTATAGCACAAGCCCCTGAACTTTTAGCTAAAAGTAGTGAAAAAAGATTAGGCGAAATGAATCGTATCGTCGCTCAATCGCACTTCTATTTAAAACAATACGACAAAGCCATCCCCTATTTCGAAACCTACTTACAAAAAGCAAATGCACTCACTTGTGACGATTTTTACGAAATAGGAATTTGTTATTATAAAGTCAACAAATACGATAAAGCTATCGATTATTTAACCAAATCTTTCTGTAAAGACAACGATAGCATCAATCAATACATCTATTACGCTCTGGGAGACTGCTATATAAAAACAGAACAAAAAGAATTTGCTTCTAACACTTTCTTTTCTGCCTATGAATTAAAAAAGAATCCCATTATAAGCGAGGACGCTTTATTTAATTATGCAAAATTACAATACGAAATTGCCACTAATCCTTTCGTTCCTTCTATTACCGCTTTTGAAAAATTTATCAACGAATTTCCTAATTCGGCTTATAGAAATGAAGCCGAACAGTTTTTATCCAACATTTATCTGACTACCAAAAACTATAAAGCTGCTATAGCATCACTCGATAAAATAAAACATAAAAGCATTACGCTACTTAAAGCCTATCAAAGAATACTTTATTTTAGAGGTGCAGAACTATTTAATGACGGAAAATTAGACGAAGCTACAGAATATTTCGACAAAACCATCGAAAACAACTATAATCCTATTTATTACGCTAAAAGTTTGTTTTGGAAAGGAGAAATAAACTATAGCCAAGGGAAATACAAGGAAGCTATCGAAAACTACAACCTCTTTTTTGCTTCCAACACCGCCTCTTCAACAGAAGAATATCCGACGGCATTTTACAATTTAGGATATGCACATTTTGCAAGTCAGCAATATAATTTAGCCTTAAAAAACTTTTTATCTTTCGAACAACAACATACTAATCAATCGGATAACAAAATGTTAGTCGATGCTATCAACCGCATAGGCGACTGTTACTTTATGGCTTCCAACTTAAGCGAAGCAATTAAGTATTACAATAAAGTTATTGATTATAAAAACATTGATGTAGATTATGCCTTGTACCAAAAAGCCATGTCCCTTGGCGGCATCCGCATGTTTGACGATAAAATAACCTCATTGGAACAACTGATAGCTTCTTATCCTCAATCAATGTATATCACTGAAGCCGAAACAGAAATAGCAAACACCTACTTAATGATAGGAAACAATAAAAAAGCGGAAGATTTATACGTAGAAATAATTAAGAAAAACCCGAATAACCCAAATTTAAAATCTTCTATGCTTAAATTAGGATTGATTTATTTCAATACCGAACAAGATGAAAAAGCTTTGGATATATTTAAACAAATTGTAAAACAATATCCAAAATCAGACGAAGCAAGCATTGCTCTGAAAAACATTGAAACCATTTATTCTACATCGGGCAATATTGAAGATTTCTTTGTTTATGTAAAAAATATTTCTTTTGCCAATATTACTGTTGAATATCAAGATACTGTTACCTACAATGCTGCTGCTGAAAAATATTTTAAGAAAAATTTCGAGGATGCCAACAAAGGATTTAACGCTTATATAGAACGCTTCCCTAATGGTGTATTTGCCACACACGCACATTTTTACATAGCTGAAATTGCGATGAGAAAATCCAACGACGCTGTGGCTTTGACCAATTACGAATACGTTATTCAAAACCCTCTCGACCAGTTTGAATTAACCGCTTTACAAAATTCCGCCGACTTATATTATAAGAAACAAAATTACGATCAATCGCTTAAATACTATACGCTTTTAAATCAGAAAACAAGCAATCCTGCTCAAAAAACAGATGCTCTATTAGGAGTTGTTCGTTCTTCATATTACAACAAAAACTATAGCAATGCATTAGCATTAGCCGAAGAATTTCTGAAAGAACCAAAGTTAAATCCTGATGCACAACAAGAAGCACATATCATTATTGCTCGTTCTGCAATGGAATTAAACGATATAAAAAGAGCCGCTAAAGAATACGAATACATCGCCAAGGTGTCAAAATCGGAATATGCTTCCGAAGCTTTGTATTACCTCGCTTATATCATTTATCAACAAGACAATCTTGTTGCTGCCGAGAAAAAAATATTTGAAATATTGACCAATATTTCTCACGACTACTGGTTAGCTAAAAGCTATATTTTGTTAGGCGATATTTATCTTGCTAAAGGCAATTCGTTCCAAGCAAAACACACCTATCAAAGCATTATAGAAAACTATGACGGCGAAGATTTAAAACAAATAGCACAAGAAAAATACAACGCCATTATCGAAAAAGAAGAAGCTATTGAAAAGCAAAATCAAGAGGAAAAGCTAAAAGAAGAAGAAAAAAACGAAGAAGAAAATATGTCAGGAACTAAATAATCCATTATAGCAATGAAAAATATAAGTATAAAAATATATCACAGCATGAAAACATTTAAAATCATTCTGCTAATCGCACCATTGTTGTTTTACACTCTCATTGTTTCGGGACAAAAAGATTATGATGTGTTGGTGCCGTCTTCTTTTGTGCCGACCATTAAGTATCCGCAACCTAAATCTAAACAGCAAATCAATATTATAGATACTGTAAAAGTAGAACAAGAAGTTACTTATTCGGTAGAAGATATGGTGTTAATTCATGAATTTTCACCCGACCCCATCAATGCACCTAAGGTGGGAAAAGATAAACTAAGCCGTCTATATCGTAACTACTTAAAAGTGGGTATAGGATATGCCGAACCTTATTTGGAGTATAGCCACAGCAATTTACGTTCTAAAAAATGGGCTTACGGTGTTAATATGAAACATCATTCTTATTTTGGAGGAATTAAAAATTATGGTCCATCCTCTTTTTCCAACACATCCGCTAATATATATGGAAAATTATTTGTAGATAAATTCATTTTGCAAGGAAACATTGATTATAGCCACGACTATTTTCATTGCTACGGCTATAATACCGACACTTTGAAAAAAATCTATCTTATCGAAAACAAACATTTACCTAAAGCAAAAACTACTTTACGCCAGTACCATAATATTCATGCTAACATAAGTGCCTTTAGTAATTATAATAAAAAATCGAAAAAACTGGCTCAAATCTACGCTTTAGACTACAACTTTCTGATAGACAACTATAAATCCTACGAACATCAGCTTGGTTTCATGAGCAGTTTAGAGCAAAAGATTGATATACCTCGTTTGAATGCAGCTAAAATAGGCGGAGATATTGACCTCAATTATTACCATAATCTATGGGATAATCCGAAACTAAAAGAAGACAATTGGCTTTTTAAATTAAATCCCAAAATGGAAATGGTATATGGCAACTATGCTTTCCGTGTAGGCTTTGGTTTAGCATTGGGATTGCACGACAGTTCTATTTTTAATATCTATCCCGATATAGAAGTATTATTCAATGTAGTTCCCAATATCTTAAGCTTTTGTATAGGTTTAGACGGAGACATGGAGCGTTATTCTTACTTATCTACCATGCGTCTTAATCCTTATTTATCCGACTACGTAGATGTGGGATTTATTAAAAATCAATTACGTATTTATGCCGGCACAAAAACCAATCTTTCTCGCTCTATTTCTTTTGGTGCAAGGGCTTCTATGTCCTTGCTAAGCAATATGCCTTTCTTCTTTAACGACACAAGCACACGCACAGTATTAAAAGACACTTCCGTGAATTTATACAACACTTTTATACTTCTTACCTCTCAATCAATATACACCAATGCTCATGCAGATATTACCTATCGCTACAAAGAAACATTTGGGATAAAATTAAATTTTGACTATCATTTATATACTGTCGACACCTCTATTTTACGTAAAGCATGGTATAAACCAATGTTTACTACTTCTTTGGATGCTTTTTATAATCTAAAAGACAAGTTTATCTTTACTTTCGATTTTTATATACATACAGGTGCTTTCCGTCCGTCGGTAACACCCTCAGGACTCATAAGAGCAATTCCTTTAAAATCGGTATTTGATTTTAACTTAGGATTTGAATATCGTTGGAACAACCGTTTATCCTTCTTTTTAGATGTTAATAATTTTGCGGCACAACGCAACTACTTATATTATGAATATCCGTCAGAGCGTATCAATTGTCTCTTAGGGGTTAAATGGATTTTTGGTGGTGAAAAAATAAATAAAAAATAAAATGATTGCATATATTACAGGGGCTACCAGCGGATTCGGTAAAGCCATAGCGCTTAAATTAGCCCAACAGAAATACGACTTAATACTCACAGGAAGAAGAGAAGAACGATTAAAAGAACTTGAAAAAGAAATTATTACCACCTACAAACGCAAGGTATTGACGTTGACTTACGATGTTAGGCAACGCGAGACAACACTAACAATTAACGCTCAACTTCCCGAACAATGGAAGCAAATAGACGTACTTGTTAATAATGCCGGATTAGCGGCGGGCTTATCCCCCATACAAGAAGGCGATATAGACGACTGGGATTGTATGATTGATACCAATGTCAAAGGCTTGCTCTACGTTACGCGTAGCATTGCGCCACTGATGATAGCAAGAGGAAAAGGACATATTATTAACATCGGCTCTATCGCAGGAAAAGAAGTCTATCCCAATGGAAATGTGTATTGCGGTTCCAAATTTGCCGTTGATGCATTGACCAAAGCCATGCGAATAGATATGCTACAAGCCGGTATCAAAGTAACACAAATTGCACCGGGTGCTGCCGAAACCGAATTTTCATTAGTACGTTTTAAAGGCGATAAAACCGCAGCCGATAAAGTGTATCAAGGATATACACCGCTTTCGGGTGAAGATATCGCCGAAGTACTTGCCTTTGTTTTATCCCTACCCGAACATGTGTGCCTCAACGATATCGTGATAACACCTACAGCACAAGCCTCGGCAACTTATTTTAATAGAAAATAAGTTTGTATATAAAAAACCATTGCTGTCCGATAAAATTTCTATGCAGAAAAATCAGGACTGATTTCCAATAATGGATTCAGCCCTTTTTCAGTTATAAATATGAGCAAAAATGCACACTTTATCGAATAACAATAAAAAAAATTAAAAAAGGCTAATTTGTATTGAAAAAATGTATACGTTTGCAAAAAAATTATCCAAAGAAAATAAATAACAGCAGTATTAACTTTAAAAATAACTAATTATGAAAACTTTAATATGGAAAAGATTAAAACAACAAATAGTTTTATTAACGATTTGTTTGTTTTTTATACCTATTTCTGCAAAAGCACAAAGTGATACTTACGAATATGTTCCCATTCCCGACAATGCCGTTTGGTCGGTTAACACAGCAAAGTTTAAAACGTTTGGAGATACGATTATAAACAATAATAATTACTTAAAAGTGTATTTTCAAAATGAATATACGCCTTTTGAGTTTGATATTAATAAAGCATCTTATTATTGTGCTTTACGAAACGATACAATAAATAAGCGTGTATATGGAGTATATAAAGACAGTGCAAAGGTTATACATATTGATGGATATAGCTTACAACCAATACATTCTTATTTATGTGATACTACAGAATTTTTATTATATGATTTTTCATTAGAAGTAGGTGATACCGTTTCTGTTGCTGCATTTTTTGATGGAGAAATACCGTTTAATTATCTCGTAGTATATCATTTTACATGTGTTTTAAGCAATGATTCTCTAATAACATTGAACAACAATACTATCAGACGAAAAATAGCTGTGGATATGTATCATAGATCTAGTGGTATTATCACGCAGTATTGGATAGAAGGGATAGGCAGTACTAATGGACTTTTTTCACCGTCTGCCATTTCTGAAATATCAATTGAAGCACCTCTTAAAAGGTTGCTTTGTTTTTCTCATAATGATGAATTATTATTAGAATTTCCTGAACACGATTATGATTCCATTTCTGACGATTGTTATAGTATTGGTGATATCAGTAGTATAAAAGAATACGACATTGGTTCGGGAATGAAATTGTATCCCAATCCGGCACAAAATATATTAACGATAGAAATACAAGATGCGGACATTTTATTTCCTTGTAAAGTTATGATTTTTGATATCTTAGGAAAAGAATTGAAACGTTATTCTGTTAATAATTCTAAAATTACACTTAACATCAGTGATTTAAGTTCAGGCATATATATTCTAAAAACAAGTACCCAAAAGGGAAGTCGTATAAAAAAGTTTGTAAAAGAATAATATATGTGATAAATCAATTCATCCGATGAATAAAAAAGGAGGACTTTTCATCCTCCTTTATCATTGATAAAAATATTTTTATTTTTCATTTTCGATAGCTGCTTGTGCTGCTGCCAAACGAGCAATAGGCACGCGGAAAGGCGAGCAAGACACATAGTCAAATCCTGTTTTATAGAAAAACTTAACCGATGCAGGATCACCGCCATGTTCGCCACATACACCTACTTTTAGTTTGGCTTTCGTTTTACGACCACGTTGTGTTCCAATTTCCACCAACTGCCCTACTCCACTTGTATCCAATGTATTAAACGGATCTGAAGGCATAATTTTCTCATCTATATAGGTACTGATAATCGTATTGACATCATCACGAGAAAATCCGTAGGTCATTTGGGTTAAGTCGTTGGTACCGAAAGAGAAGAAATCGACAACTTTAGCTATTTCGTCTGCCAGCAAGGTAGCACGAGGAATTTCTATCATAGTGCCGTATAAATACTTGATTTTAACTGCAAACTTACTTTCTATTTCAGCTAACACTTTATCGGCTATTTTCTTTTGGAATTCCAATTCTGTAACATCAATCGTCAAAGGAACCATAATTTCCAATTGAGGATTAAATCCTTCTTTCATCAATTCGGCAGTTGCTTGGAATAAAGCACGGAATTGAATTTCGCTAATTTCGGGATATACAATTCCTAAACGTACGCCACGTAATCCCATCATCGGATTGACTTCGTGCAATGCATCAATGCGTTTTTTCAACTCATCAAACGACATTCCTTTTTCTTTTGCCAATTCACGTTGTTTATCTTCGGTTTGAGGAACAAACTCATGCAAAGGCGGATCTATTAAACGGAATGTAAGCGGTTTACCGTTCATTACTTTTAAGGTGCCTTTAGCTGTTTCACGAATATAAGGCTCCAATCCGCTCAAAGCAGCAACGCGTTCTTTGGTGTTATCGGCTAAGATAACATTGCGTAATTTTCTTAACGGTTGTTCGCTATTCTTCCCGTAAAACATATGTTCGATACGGAAAAGCCCTATTCCTTCGGCACCAAAATTAATAGCATTTTGTGCATCTTCGGGTGTATCGGCATTGGTGCGTACGCCCATTTTACGATGTTTATCTACAATTTTCATAAACTCTTGGAATCGTGGATTTTCAGTTGCATCTATCATTTTTATTTCAACATCATACACCCAGCCTCTAGTACCATTTAAACTCAAGATATTACCTTCTTTATAGGTCTTATCACCAATGGTTATTTGATTTTTAGTAAGGTCTATTTTAACAGCATCGCAACCTACAATACAGCATTTTCCCCATCCGCGTGCTACCAAAGCAGCGTGCGAAGTCATACCGCCGCGTGCCGTTAGAATTCCTTCAGCAGCTCGCATACCTTCTACGTCTTCGGGATTGGTTTCTTCACGTACCAATATACATTTGACGTTTTGTTTTCGGTATTGCATTGCTTTTTCACTCGTTAAAGCTACCACTCCTATGGCACCTCCGGGACCTGCCGGTAAACCTTTGGCTATGACCGAATGTTTTGCCTCGTCTGCTTGGTCTAAAATAGGATGCAACAACTCATCTAACTGTACGGGGGTTAAACGCATGATAACTTCTTTTTCAGAAATCATCTTCTCGTGCAACATATCCAAAGCAGTATTTAAAGCAGCCACTCCCGTACGTTTTCCTACACGACATTGCAACATATACAATTTATCTTCTTGTATAGTAAACTCAATATCAAGCATATCTCTAAAGTTTTTCTCCAAGATAGTACGTATCTCACAAAGTTCTTTATAAGTAGTAGGCATCAGCTCTTGCATAGAAGGCAAATGCTTATTTTGTTCGTTTTTAGTATCGTCATTCAAAGGATTGGGTGTACGTATGCCCGCAACAACGTCTTCGCCTTGAGCATTAACAAGCCATTCGCCGTAAAACTGATTTTCTCCGGTAGCGGGGTTACGCGTAAAGGCAACACCTGTAGCCGAATGACTTCCCATATTTCCAAAAACCATCGCTTGCACGTTGACTGCTGTCCCCCAATCATCGGGAATACCTTCAATGCGACGATAAGCGATAGCTTTCTTGCCGTTCCAGCTTTTGAAAACAGCTTTGATACCGCCTTCCAATTGAGCTTTTGCATCATCGGGAAATTCGGTTCCTAAAACTTCTTTTATTTTGATTTTGAAAGCATTGGATAAATTCAATAAATCTTCTGCCGTCAAATCGGTGTCGGAAGTATAATTTTTACCGTGTTTAAACTCATCCAACATATCGTCCAATATTCTACGAATGCCTTTTCCGTCTTTCGGTTCAATGTCTTCCGATTTTTCCATTACCACATCGGCATACATCATAATTAAACGACGATAAGAATCGTAAACGAAACGTGGATTATTGGTTTTCTTTATCAATCCGGGAATCGTTTTAGAACTCAAACCTATATTCAATACGGTATCCATCATTCCGGGCATTGAACTACGTGCGCCCGAGCGACAAGATATCAATAAAGGATTTTCAGGGTCATTGTATTTTAATCCCATGTTTTTTTCTACGCTTTTCATTCCTTCCCATACTTCGTCCATTAAGCCTTTGGGTAATTGACAATTGTTGGCATAATAAGCAGTACAGGTTTCGGTAGTAATGGTTAGCCCGGCGGGAACAGGTAAACCTAAAAGGCACATCTCCGCTAAGTTAGCACCTTTACCACCTAATAAATTTCTCATATCGGCTTTTCCTTCGGCAGTTTTTCCTCCAAAAGTATAAACATACTTTACTTTACTCATTTTTATTCAAATTTTAAGTTATAAATAATTATTTTAATATTCCTTTTCAAGAAACGCAAAGATACAAAAAAATATCGTATTTTACTTACTTTTTTGATGTAAAACATTAATGTTTTTTCTATTTTCATCAATCGCTCTTTATTGGTGTCAATTAAAAAATCAGAAATGTAATTATTATTAAAAAATCCTATTGTATAAAGGTGTAAATTCAAAATAAATTACTACTTTTGTAAAAAATTTCAATCATTAAAAGTTACTAAACAAATTTTAACATTAATAAAACTTTAAATGAAGCCTATTCTAAAAATATTATTAGTTTTATGCGGAATTGGAATTTATACAATTTATACAGCTTTTTTCATTATGATTGCTGCCGCTTTTGGTGGTTTTGACAAAGACTATTCTGTAACAGAACTTAAAGAAAACTTTGAAGCTAAAAAAATGAAACGATGAAGAATTTTATTTATATACTGAGCTTTTTGACCTTGATTAGTTTTAATTCAACTAGTCAAAAAAATAATTTAGATTCTCTACAAGTCTTGAAAGATTCAACAAATGAAAATAAAAAATCAATTCAATACACAGAGCAACAACTTGAAATGTTTTTAGATAGCATCGGAAAATTACCTTTAAAACCTTTAATGGATAAAGCCTCTTTTATGACCGATTCCATTTTTGAGAATCAACAACAGCTTGATATTTTAGTAAAAGATTCAGACTTTGAAAAACTTAAACGGGGCTGCTATGCAGAGCAACTTGACGTTAAAACTGTAAAAGCTATTTTTGGTGATATAAAAATTGACAGCACATATTTAAAAAACGGAATGATACCTTTAACCTTTGTTTCTTTTGATAAGAACAAAAATGACTTCAAAGAATTTGCTGTTTGTCCGGGCTATGCCGATGCAGGTGGAAGTTGTAAAATGTATTTCTTTTCCGGCAATAAGATTATAGCCAAGCATAACATCTATCATCGATATGGACTCAAATTAAAACATTACAAAGATATTGATGGAAGAACCGTTGTTTATTATAAAGAAAACTATGGAAGTGGTTCGGGAATTTGGTGGTTTAACTTTTATTTCTATAAATACTATGATAACCAACTTATTCCAATATTGAATGAACTTGAAAATGCCAATCTACAATTTCCTTGGGGTATTCGTGTTTTATGGTTTGAATCTACAATTCAAAAAACAAATCCTTTGACTTTAAAAATGGTTTATTATCAAGCATTTTCAGATTCAGAAGAAAGTCCAAAATTTATTAACGATTCAACAATTGTTCAATACACATGGGACGAGAAAACTAAGACATTAGTAGGTAATTACGATAAATCAAAAATCAGTAAAGCTCAAATACTAACTTACTACCTTGAAGACAACGAAATACTTTTCATCAATGCTTATAATGAATTATTAAAAAACAACTTAAAGGATAGCATATTTCGGCAACCAACACTGAATTATCTAAACGATGTAAAAAACTATTATGAAACGAACAACCAAAATTAATTTTATACCAAATTGAATTGCATTTTAGTCCAACAAGAGCCAAAAAATCAGACAAGAAAATTATCCTAAAATCAATCGTTCTTTATTGGCGTCAATTAAAAAATTAAAAATATAATTATTATAAAAAAAATCCTATTGAATAAAGGTCTGAATTCAAAATAAATTACTACTTTTGTAAAAAATTTCAATAATGTTATGAAGTTATCAGAGAGACTAACGATGTGGACAAAAATGAAAAATAAATAAATTAATAAAAAGTTATGAATAAAACAAGAACTATGGCAAAAGAAGAAAATTCAAAAGAAAAGCGAAAAGACCCGAAAGAATATATGAAACTTGCGGTTGAGGTAATGAAGCAATCCATACCCGAACGTAAGAAAAAAGACCCAAGTCCTTATGTTGGTGCGGTTTTGGTTTTTCCGGATGGCACATTTGAAACAGCCTATCGAGGTGAATTCAGAGAAGGAGACCATGCTGAATATACACTTCTTGATAAAAAGCTCAGACAAAAAGATTTAACGGGTTGTTGGCTATTTGCTACTCTTGAACCATGTGCACCGGGTGCCCGTAATGCACCCAAGTTAAGTTGTGCCGAACGTATTGTAAATGCAAGAATTTCTAGTGTTTGGTTTGGTATTCAAGATAAAAACCCAAAAGTTGACCACGGTGGTATTGACTACTTAATTGAAAATAATGTTAATGTACGTCAGTTCCTGCCCGAATTTCACAAAGAAATTGAAGATATAAATAAAGAATTTATGACTTGGGCAAATATGAAGAATGATGAAGAAAAAGCTAAGAAACAAAAACCACAGGATCATTTGAATGAAAGAGCCGAAGCCACAAACATAGATAGTCTTTCAGACGAAGCTTTACAAAAATTCATTTCTGAATCGGGAAGAAAATTTGAGCCAAAATCCGATGAATTTCTTCAGGAGCTCAAAGAAATGGACTTATTGGAATATAACGAAGGTACTAAATCCTATTTACCCACTGGAAATGCGATTCTACTATTTGGAAAATCACCAAGAAACAAGTTCCCACAAGCTGCAGTAAAAGCTAAAGTCCACTACGCTGATGGTAAAACCGGTGTAGAGACCTTTAATGATGCATTAGTGCTTATTCCTGATCAGATTGAGGAATGGCTCAACAAAGTACTGCCAGCCAGCATTGACAGATCTAAATTTAAAGCTCAGCAGGTACCATCTTTCCCGATAGAAGTCATCAGAGAAGCGGTAATTAATGCTTTAGCACACCGCAATTATGCTATAGACGGAGCAAAAATAGAACTTGAAGTATTTCCTGATAGAATTTTGGTTAAAAGTCCGGGGGAACCAGTACCGCCAATAACCATTGAAGCATTGAATAATTTTTCAGCGACATCATACAGTCGCAACAAGAAAATAGCTTTCATTTTTAATGAAATGGGATACATGGAAGAATCTGCTGTCGGAATGGATACGTTTAGGTTAATGCGTGAAAATCATAAACTGCCACTGCCAATTTTTAAATATGATGGTATTAATACGGTTGTTAATTTTCCAAGAACAACCGAAGCAGTTAGAGGCATTATTGACAATAAGTCAATTGGCTCATTGAACAAGGACGAATTATCATTTTTTGATATTTTTAGGAATCATAAGCCTATTTCAAAAGTTGAATTTGCAAAACAGACTGGTTTGACTAATAGAACAGCAGAACGATTATTAAAGAAATTTACTGATTTAAATCTAATCAGGAAACAGGGTGCAGGACCAAGTACAACCTATGTTATTAATGAGTAAGTATTTCGCCAACTGTTCGCCAAATTGGCGAGATACTTTAATCCAAACAGAATCGATTGCTTTACCTCGCCATAATTTCGCCAAATTGGCGAGATACAAAAATAAAGATAATCATGCTGTCTATGTTGATAGGAATGACAATAATAATAAAAGACATTGAAAATAAAGATAGAACAACTATTAGGAAATGAGACATTATTAGACCTACAGGAAACCGCTTTCCTATGTAATCGTTCAATTCCTACATCTATAATATAAAAATGCTATGATTGGGCTACGATAATAAAAAATAATATACTTTTGTAAAAAATATATTTATTAGAAAATATGAATAAAGAACAATTAAACGATTTATTGGAAAAATTAGTTGCCCTGCCCTCCGAAACGGAATGGGTAGAGTTTAAACTGAATAAAGGAAGTATTTCTAACGAACAAATCGGCGAATACATATCGGCATTAAGCAATGGTGCAACTATTGCCAATAAACCCTTCGGATATTTAGTGTGGGGTATCAACGACAGTTCACATGATATCATGGGAACTAATTTTAGTTTTATAGATGCCAAACAAGGAAATCAAAACTTAGAATTATGGTTAAGAACTTTATTACGTCCAAAAATAAATTTTGAGATTTTTGAATTTACCTATCATAATCAACCAATAGTATTACTTAGAATTCCATCCGCAAAATCAGAGCCTACACATTTTCAAAAAAAAGCCTATATCAGAATAGGAAGCAATAAAACTGATTTAATGAATTACCCAGACTATATTCGCATTATTTACAATTCGCAAGAAGATTGGAGTGCTAAAATAATAGAAAAAGCCAGCATTAAAGATTTAGATCAAGAAGCATTAAAAGTGGCAAGACTTAAATTCAAAGAAAGAAATACTAAAAACAATTTTTATAATCAAATAGATACTTAGGATGATATAACTTTTTTAGATAAAGCAAAGATTAATATTAAAGGAAAAATCACTAATACTTCCATACTTCTTTTGGGAAAAGAAGAATCATCACATTTTTTACTTCCCGCCATTTCGGAAATTACATGGAAATTAGAAACCGAAGAATCAGCATACGAACATTTTAGCACACCCTTTTTATTAAATACAACTAAAGTACTTAATCAAATTAGAAATGTAAAATATAAGTTTTTTCCAAAAAACGAACTTTTGTCAACTACGGTAAACAAATACGATACACGCTCTATATTAGAAGCTTTACATAATTGTATTGCTCATCAAGATTATTCTTTACACTCTAGGATAATCGTTACTGAAAAAATCGACAAACTTATCTTTTCCAATGCGGGTTCTTTTTTTGAAGGAAATCCCGATGATTATACATCAGGAAATAAAACACCCGAACGTTATAGGAATTTTTGGTTGGCAAATGCTATGGTTAATCTTGGCATGATTGATAGATTAGGTTATGGTATTCACACCATGTATGTATCTCAGCAAAAAAGATTTTTCCCTTTGCCCGATTATTTATTATCGGAGAAAAATAAAGTTATACTTCAAATATATGGTCATGTTATTAATGAAGATTACACTAAAATTCTAATGGAAAGAAAGGATATGCCTTTAGAATTAGTGATTTTATTAGATAAAATTCAGAAAAAACAAACTTTAACACAATTTGCTATCAATACGTTAAAAAAAGAAAAACTAATTGAAGGAAGAAAACCCAATTATTTTATTGCTGCATCTGTTGCAGAAATTGCCAATGATAAAGCATCTTATATTAAAAACAAAGCATTTGATAAAGAATATTATAAAAATTTAATTATAGTATTTATTAAACAATATAAAAAAGCAAGTCGTGAAGATATTGATAATTTATTGATGGATAAATTATCAAACGTACTTAACAATTCACAGAAAAGAAATAAAATCAGAAATCTACTCTATGACATGTCTAAAAAGGATAAAACGATTTATAATCAAAGTAAATCAACAATCAAACCAGAATGGGTTCTTACATCAAATAAGATAAATCAAGATAAAAATTAAGATAGAATTTAAGATAGAATTTAAGATAGAATTTAAGATAGAAACTTTATATTTATTTGACATTCTGCATTATAATTAATTATTTAAACTATTTTTAAGATAATCATTAAGATAGAAAACATTACTATAAGATAATAGAATAGAATAAAATAAAATGGAAATAAAAAATAATATATTTTTGTAAAAAATTTACTTGTTAGAAAATAATTAAACATATAAAAATCTTATTATGAGTCAAAAATACAAATGCCCAATTGTGGATCAAGTGAATTTATTACAGAACCCAATCAATACGATGTTTTAGAATTTTCAAAATATGGTTTTGAAACTATTTCAACAGAAACCATTGATGAATACAAAATATTTTGTAGAGAATGTGGAAAAGAAATTACTATAGAAAAATCAAAAATGTAATTATTATTAAAAAAATCCTATTGTATAAAGGTCTAAATTCAAAATAAATTACTACTTTTGTAAAAAATAAAAAACAACAAAATATTACGAAGATAATGAAACCGCAAAGAACGCAAAGAGTTTACGCAAAGAACGCAAAGAATTTCTACATAAAAAAAAACAATAAAATAAATATGATTGAAAACGAAATATCAAATAAAATAATCGGTACAGCAATAGAAGTTCATAAAGCACTTGGACCTGGATTACTTGAAAGTGCTTATAAAGAATGTTTATATTTTAAACTTACACAATTAGGACTCAATGTTGTAAAAGAAAAACCAATACCACTAATTTTTGAAGAAGTAAAGTTAGATTGTGGTTATAGAATTGATCTCTTAGTTGAAAACAAAGTCATTGTTGAAATTAAGAGCGTTGAAGCACTCAACGATATACATATAGCACAAACACTTACGTATCTTAAACTTGGAAACTTCAAACTTGGACTTTTAATTAACTTTAATATACATACTTTAAAGACAGGTATTAAAAGAGTCGTAAATAGATTAGAACAATGAAAGCAAAAAAAACGCAATAACTCTGCGACCTTAGCGCATTCTTTGCGAACTCTGCGGTTAAAAAATAAAAAACTATTATGATGATAATAAAACTACAAAAAACACAAAGAAGTTAATATAGAAAAATCAGACAAGAAAATTATCCTAAAATAAATCGTTCTTTACTGATTAATAATATGCATAGTATTGCAAGCTACCAAAGCGGCGGTTTCGGTTCGTAGGCGTGCCTTTCCTAAGCTGACGGGAATAAATCCATGCTGCTGTGCTAAAGCTACTTCTTCGGTCGTAAAATCACCTTCCGGACCAATTAAAATCAAGGTGTCGGTTTTTTCTTTCGCTACTTGCTTCAATAAAGGAAGCTCTTTGTCGGTGCTACAATAAGCAATGAATTTTTGCTGTTCTTTTGCCTTTTCCACCAAGGATTGAAAGGCAACTTTTTCGTTAAATAGAGGCAGTTTACACGACAAAGATTGTTTCATAGCAGCAATAACAATGCGTTCTATACGAGAGGTTTTTACATTGATTCTCTCTGTTTTATCGCATATCAAAGCGGTAATTTCAGCAATCCCCATTTCGACAGATTTTTCCACAAACCATTCGTATCTATCCGTATTTTTTGTCGGCGATACCGCCAAATGCAAGTGATAAGGAAAACTTGCTTCTTGCTTTTGTTCGGACAAGATTTCAAGGCTGCATTTATTAGGCGTATCGTCAATAATGCATGCCTCATAAAGATATCCTTTTCCGTCTGTTAGATAAATGGTATCGCCTTTTCTAAAACGCATTGCCTTAATGCAATGAATAGACTCCTCGACCGATAAAGTGCAAACAGAGCCTGTAATATGAGGTACATAAAATAAATCCATTGCTACATTATTTCCATTAGAAGCCCACTATCCCTTATAGGGCATTCCTATCGTTTTTATTGTATTTATTTTTTTCTTTGAATCGCTTTTAAACTTGCGTTAAATATATGTTCTTTGTCCAAGCCAAAATACGACAATACTTCTTCCGGTTTTCCACTTATTCCGAAACGATCTTCCATTGCTACATATTCTTGAGGCACAGGATAATTCCGCACTAATAGTTGTGCAACGCTATCGCCCAATCCTCCGTTCAACAAATGCTCTTCCGCCGTAACAACACATTTTGTTTTCATTACCGAATCTAAAACCGCTTTATTATCGAGAGGCTTAATGGTGTGAATATTAATAACTTCGGCGGCAATTCCTTTATCATGCAGCATATATGCCGCTTCGAGAGCCGGATACACTAAATGTCCTGTAGCAAAAATACTTATGTCTTTTCCTTCTTTTAGTACAACTGCTTTTCCTATTTCAAATTGTTGGTTTTCGGGCGTGAAATTAGGCATTTTAGGTCTTCCAAAACGTAAATAAACAGGACCTTTGTAGTTGGCGATTGCTAAAGTAGCCGCTTTGGTTTGATTAAAATCGCAAGGATTGATAACCACCATATTAGGAAGTCCTTTTATAAAACCTATATCTTCCATCACTTGGTGTGTAGCACCGTCTTCTCCTGTTGTAACACCGGCATGAGAGCCGCATATTTTCACATTATTATTGGAATAAGCAACTACCATTCTGATTTGGTCTAAGACACGGGTTGTACAGAAGTTAGCAAAAGAACCGACAAAAGGAATTTTTCCGCTTAAAGCAAAACCTGCCGCCATTCCTATCATATTGGCTTCCGCTATTCCTATTTGAAAAAAACGTTCGGGAAATGCTTTTGCAAAAGCATCCATTTTTACCGAAGCCGTTAAATCGGCACATAAGGCAACAATGTCTTCGTTTTGTTTACCTGCCTCTAATAATCCTTCTCCAAAACCGGCTCTACACTCTTTTAACTCTGTATATTGTATTTTTTCCATCTTTAATCTTTATGTTAAAATTTTAATAATATTCTTGTATCGTTCTTGCTAAATGCAAAGATAATTAAAATAATTATATGCGATTACTTATTTTTCTATTTGTTGAATCGCCCAATCGAATGCATCTTGTATCATTTGATTATCCATTGCTTTAATCAAACCATTATCGCTCAAGACTTCCATCATACGATGCACGTCTTGAATGTCTTTTTTGGCTATTGCATACACTTCATCCCAGCTTAAAGGTTTGCGTGCTATTCCTTCTTTAATAGCCTGCATTGCCACATCGGCAGCTACTTTCGGAAAAACTTCGCTTTCCAACATAGTGGGAATAATGTTTTCGGGACTAATCCCTCTTTTTTCAGCAAAATCGGCAATGGAATGCGCTGCGCGTATAGCCATGCTGTCCGTAATCTTGCGTGCCGAGACCAATAATGTTCCTTTCAATATGGATGGGAAGCAAACGGAATTGTTTACTTGATTAGGGAAATCTCCCCTACCGGTTGCCACTATATAGGCTCCGGCTTCTTTGGCTTTATAAGGATAAATTTCAGGAACGGGATTAGCACAAGCAAACACGATGGCTTTGGGTGCCATTAATGATATCCATTCCGGACGAATGGTATCGGGTCCCGGTTTCGATAATGCTATCAGCACATCGGCATCTTTGAATGCTTCTTCTTCCGTCTCTATCAAGTCGGGATTGGTAATTTGACATAATTCCCATTGTAAAAAGAAACGTTTATCTTCTTGGTATCTTTTTCTGTTTTTATGCAAAGCACTCTTACTATCGAACAAAATAATGTTTTTAGGATCAGCACCATCGGTTATCAATAAGCGGGCTATGCTCGTATTCGATGCCCCTGAGCCATACAATATAAATTTGGAAGTTTCGATTTTTTTATTCACTAATTTCAAGGCATTAATAACGCCTGCTAAGGTAATGCAAGCAGTTCCTTGGGCATCGTCGTGCCAGACAGGAATATCGCATGTTTCTCTCAACACATGTAAAACTTTATAACAGTTTGGATGTGAAATGTCTTCTAAATTAATAGCACCGAAACTCGGCTGCAACATTTTCACAAACTCTATGATTTTATCGGGATTAGGCTCTCCTGTTTCATCTTTGCTGTCTATGCACAAAGCCATGGCATCTACTCCTCCTAAATACTTCATCAGCATTGCTTTTCCTTCCATTACTCCCAATCCTCCCGGTGCAGTACAATCGCCATCACCCAATACACGTGTGCTATCGCTGACCACTGCTACCAAATTGTTGCGGTTGCTTAATTGAAACGAAGTCTCGTTATCATCGCGAATAGTTGTCGAAACCGAAGACACACCCGGCGTATACCATACATTCAACCAATTCATTCCATCTATTGGGGTTTTCATAATGGTTTGCATTTTTCCTTGGTAATACTCATGTGCCAACAATGATAATCTTTTGTAAAATATCGTTTTGCATTGCGCTCTTTGTTCAAAAGAAAAATGTTCGGGAAATAATGATTCCAAATTACTTAAATCTTTTTTAAATGTTGTCATAAATCTATTTTTAATTTCTTAATACCATGTGTAATACTTCTTGCGATTTTAATGTTGATAAGTTGACAATATGTTCAGTGTAATAGGATAATATTGTTTTTAAAAGAGGATTGCGTAAGTGTGCCGGCACGACCGACTGCCAATGATTGGCAAAGAGGTCTTGCTGCATCAACGAATGCAAGCATTCATCAAGTTCGGTATCTTTTGCGTCATTTCCCTTTTCAAATCGTGCTTTTTTACAATTAAATAAAGTATTTTCTTTGGAATAGTTATTTTCAGGAAAACAGCCTAAATAATCGGTCAAATGCAATAAAAAACGCAAGTGAAAATCGGGTGTAAAACTACTTTCATCAAATTTTATTAATGCTTTTTCGATGAAATTATACAATTCGACATCGCTTCCGCATTGCCATAGAATTTTTAAAAGTGCTTCGTTTAGAAACTGGCTAATACTCGCTTTTTCAATATTAAAACTATAAGGCGATGTAGTATGAATTAAGTGTGTTTCTTTGATATAGCCCATAGAGGTCGCTTGTTTTTGTTCAATCAACAGTTCTACAACCGCCAAAGGAATAAAAAGGGACAGCAGTTTTTTCTTGTCTTTGCGTAAAGAGAAATAGGACATATACGATTTATACCCGTATTCCGATGTAAATACATGGATAATCATTTTATTATCAGCATGCATTATTTTCTTTAAGATAATTCCTCTTGTTTTATACAACATACACCTATCAAGCTAAAAACAGCCACTTATTAAAGTGCAAAAATATAAGAAAATAACAAGAAAATAAAGGAATTTTTTCTTTTGTTTTAAGATTTTAACACTTCTTCCATTTCATCATCTAAGTTCTTATGAACGGCATAGTTACGCCATTTATTAATTGCTGCTTGCATATCTTCGGGCAAGTCCGAATCGAAAAACATCACTTCGTCCGTAAACGGATGTTTGAATTTTAGACTTTTTGCATGCAAGGCTTGACGAGGCAAAAGCGAAAAACAGTTTTTAACAAACTGTTTGTATTTGCTATAAACAGTCCCTTTTAATATACGATTTCCACCATACACATAATCATTGAACAAAGGATGTCCTAAGTGCTTCATGTGCACTCTGATTTGATGTGTACGTCCTGTTTCAAGTTCACACTCGACTAAAGTTACGTAACCGAAACGCTCCAATACTTTCCAATGAGTTATGGCATATTTTCCTTTTTCCGAATCAAAATAAACGTCCATCATTCGCCTATCCGCTTCGTTTCTTCCTATATAACTTTCAATGGTACCTTCTTCTTTCTCCATATCTCCCCAGACCAATGCATGGTATTTACGTTCAATGGAATGAAGGTAAAATTGTGTTGATAGTTTGGCTTGAGCATATTCATTTTTAGCAACAATCATTATGCCTGAGGTATCCTTGTCGATACGATGTACTAAAAAAGGATTTTGTTTGCTTCCATCAATTTTGGTTTGCTCACCAAAATAAAAACACAAAGCATTGACCAATGTCCCTGTATAATTACCGTAAGCGGGATGCACCACCATATTCGGTTGTTTGTTGATAATTATCAAATCACTGTCTTCGTAAACGATATTTAAAGGAATGTCTTCGGGGATAACCTCCATTTCACGAGGCGGTTGCGACATCAATACGGAAACCGTATCCAAAGGTTTTACGCGATAGTTTTGTTTTTCGGCAATGCCGTTGACCAAAATATTACCCGCTTTGGCAGCTTGTTGTATTTTATTGCGCGAAACGTTTTCGATATGATTAAAAAGAAATTTGTCTATCCGCAATAAGGACTGCCCTTTATCAACAATAAAATTATAATGCTCATACAGTTCATCAGCACCTTCATGCAGTTCTTTTTCTTGATTATCAGTCTCTTCGTTCAGTTGTTTTTTTATTGATCTACTTTGTTCTTCCATTTTTTATATTAGTCCATAATTTTACTTTCCTGCTAATTTTGCACCTAACATTCGTAAACGAATACTATGAATGATTTTCTTTGTATAGAGAGGAAAATCGGCTTTCATCATCCAATCATAATAATTTGATTCGATAGTAAATACGTGTTCTACCGTTTTCCCTTTATGTTTTCCAAAATTAAACACTTCTCTGTCGTGTTCGTCAAAAACAATATGTCCCACCAAATCTACATTGCGAGTAGTAGAGGAAAAGTTGGCTAAATCAGCCACATTGTTTTTAATTGGAAACGACTCATTATCATCTTCATCAATATAAGGTGTGTCTTTATAAAAATCTAATTGAGCTTGCAATACTTTATAGGTAGCCACCGTATCGGCTTCGGCAGTATGTGCATTTTCCAAATCTTCTTTACAATAAAACTTATAAGCAGCACGCAAATTTCGTGGTTCCATACGGTGAAAGATATTTTGTACATCAATGATATGAACACCTCTTAAATCAAAATCCATACCTGCTCTCAAAAACTCCTCTACTAAAAGCGGCACATCAAATTTCAACAAATTATATCCTGCTAAATCCGAGTTTTTCAAAAAATCGTAAATAGAAGGTGCAACGGCTTCAAAGGAAGGCTTATCAGCAACATCTTTATCATAAATACGATGTATTTTGGAAGCTTCGGAAGGAATGGGAATGCCCGGATTAATAAGTTCCGTTTTTGTAGTAGTTGTCCCATCGGGCATTACTTTCAACATACATATTTCCACTATTTTATCTACCCCAACATTCACCCCTGTCGTTTCCAAATCAAAAAACACCAAGGGACGCGTTAACTTTAATTGCATTTTATATCTTTATTTAAATTTTTACAATTGCAAAGATAACAAAATTATTGCATGAGCAAATAGTTATTTTAATTTATTTCAAAAAAAAATAAAAATCATTTAATTTTATATAGCTTATTTTAGTATTTTTGTTTTTTATATTTAAAATCATATTTCTAATGGATACTCGATATATATTTGTAACAGGCGGCGTTGCTTCTTCGTTGGGCAAGGGTATTATTTCTGCTTCATTAGCTACTTTATTAAAAGCTAGAGGTTATAGTGTTACAATTCAGAAGTTAGATCCATATATCAACATCGATCCCGGCACCTTAAACCCTTATGAACACGGCGAGTGTTACGTAACAGAAGATGGTGCTGAAACCGACTTAGATTTAGGTCATTACGAACGTTTTCTTAACACTCCCACTTCGCAAGCCAACAATGTTACTACCGGACGTATTTACAAAAATGTTATTGAAAAAGAACGCAAAGGAGAATTTCTCGGACAAACGGTGCAAGTTATACCGCATATTACCGATGAAATTCAACAACACATCAAATTATTGGGCAGTAACGGCAATTACGATTTTGTTATTACTGAAATCGGAGGAACTGTCGGCGACATCGAATCGTTTCCTTTTATTGAGGCTATTCGACAATTACGCTGGGAATTAGGCGTAAAATGCGTCAGCATACATTTAACGTTGGTACCTTTCTTAAAAGCTACGGGAGAACTTAAAACAAAACCCACACAACATTCAGTAAAAACTTTATTGGAGCAAGGAGTACAACCCGATATCATTGTATGCAGAACCGAATATGAATTAAGCGATAGTTTACGGCAAAAAATTGCTCTTTTCTGTAACGTTCAACCTCGATGCGTAATGCAATCGCTTGATGCAGAATCTATTTATGATGTTCCTTTGCAAATGCAAAAAGAAGGACTTGATAGAGAAGTACTTAAAATAATGCAAATACCGTCTATCAATGAACCCAATTTAATTTATTGGGAAAACTTTCTACATAAATTAAAATTCCCGAAAAGTTCCGTAAGAATTTGTTTAGTAGGAAAATATGTGGAACTTCGCGACGCTTACAAATCAATCAACGAAGCTTTTATTCACGGAGGTGTTGCCAACGAATGCAAAGTAAATCTCGATTACATTCAGTCCGAACAAATTTACAAAGAAAATGTCCACGAAAAACTAAAAGACTATCATGCGATTTTGGTAGCCCCCGGTTTTGGCGAAAGAGGCGTAGAAGGAAAAATCATAAGTGTTCAATATGCACGTGAAAAACAAATCCCTTTTTTAGGCATTTGTTTGGGAATGCAATGTGCTGTTATTGAATTTGCTCGTAACGTATTAGGCTATAAAGAAGCCCATTCTACAGAAATAAATCCGACAACCCCCTATCCTATTATTGACATAATGGAAAAGCAAAAGGATTTGACGGAAACAGGTGGGACAATGCGTTTAGGCTCTTATCCATGCGAAATAAAAGAAAACAGCTTGGCACATCAAATCTATGGACAAATACACATTTTTGAACGACACAGGCATCGCTACGAGCTTAATAATTCGTATTTAAGCGAATTGGAAACAAACGGAATGTTGGCTACAGGTATCAATAGAAATCAAAATTTAGTGGAAATTATTGAGCTTGAATCTCATCCTTTCTTTATAGGTGTACAATTTCACCCTGAATACAAAAGTACTATTGAAAAACATCATCCTTTATTCGGACATTTCGTAAAAGCTGCCAAAGATTTTAAAAACAAGGCAAAATAATATGGAAAACAGCATCAATTGCAGAGGGCATTTGCTTTCGTTAAAAGAAGTGTCGGTAATGGGCATTCTCAATGTTACCGAAGATTCTTTTTTTGATGGGGGGCGTTATTACGGCAAGGAAAAAACATACCTTGAAAGAGTTGAAAACATGTTATCGGAAGGTGCCGATATTATAGATATTGGCGCTATGTCAACACGTCCGAATGCCATCGAACTATCGGAAGAAGAAGAATACAATCGTGTAAAAGAGGTGGTTAACAACATCGTAAAACATTTTCCCAATGCGATTCTTTCTATCGACACTTGGCGGTCTGAAGTTGCACGATTGGCAATTGACAGCGGTGCTGCCATTATCAACGATATTTCTGGCGGTGAATTTGACCCTAAAATGTTTGATACCGTTGCTCAACTTAAAGTTCCCTACATTTTAATGCATACGAGTGGAAAACCGGAAGTAATGCAACAACAAACGCAGTATAACGATGTTGTAAAAGACGTTTATGACTATTTAAGCGAAAGACTTAAATGTTTGTATGCTTTAAATGTTACAGACGTCATCATTGATGTCGGTTTCGGATTTGGAAAAACCATTGAGCAAAACTATGAATTATTACGCAATATAGCTGTTTTTAAAACATTGGATTGTCCGCTATTGGTTGCTCTTTCGCGTAAAACAATGTTTTGGAAATTCTTAGAAATCACACCCGCCGAAGCTCTCAATGCAACAACTATCGCCCACACATACGCCTTATTGCAAGGGATTAATTTATTGAGAGTACACGATGTGAAAGCAGCAAAAGAAGCGATAAAAATAGTCAATAAACTAAAATAAGACACTGCCGTATTTTTATTAGAAACAACTATTTATCAATTTGATAAACTTTAAGTTTTTGGTCTTTCGTTAATAGGATAATATTTTTCCCTTTGATAGCAACGTCAATAACTTCTTCCCCATTAGGTACATCAAAATGTTGCAAATCTATGTTGTCAATGGAAAGAAGTTGGATTTTATTATCAACAACAAAAACTAATTTTTCATTCCATACCGAAAAACTTTCCGCACCGACAATAGGAATATTTTTTAAATAAGTGCCGAATCTATCAAAGATAAAAAAACCGTTTACCGCATCGCATAGCACCAAATATTCCCCCCCTAATTCTAACAGAGCCGTAGGATTAATTTTATTGCTAATCAATGTGGATAAGGGTTGACTTTGAGCAACTTTTTTAGCCGAAGCATCGAAACGAATCAGCACATCTTTCACTATATCGTAAACCCAAAAACCGTTATCGTAAGAAGTTGCTACGGCAGCAGCTTGCACTATATTCAAATCCGAGAGCAAATAAGGTCTGTTTTGTACGGCTAACTTATTGTTTAAAAAAGAAATACGCATCAAATCTTTTGAAAACAACAGTATTTTCATAGGATTGGACACATCAATAGAGTGGATTTTCCCCATAGAAAAATCGGAATAAGATTGCTGTAATTGCATTTGTTCATTGTATTGAAACAATACGCTTCCATCGGAAACATAGATGTTTCCAAAAACATCTACTTTAAAAAAAACAGCCTTTTGCTCTAATTCGTAAAGCAATGTATAAGAAGCAGTTTGCCCATAAATAAGCGTAGCCGTTGACAAGCAAAAAATAATCAAGGAAAATTTGATTGTTTTCATTTTGCAAAAATTTGATCTCCTACTATTAAGCGAACCATAAAATTATAATTAGGCATCATTCTTTTTCTATCGTTCACTTCCAAATTGACATAAATGTATTGCACTTGAACAACAGGCTCTAAAGCAATAGATTTAGTAAAAGGAATGCGTACACCGAAGCCTCCGACAAGCCCTCCTCCTACTCCTCCCAAATAAGGCTCGATTTCCGTTAAACCGCTGTTGGGAACATAGGGCTTGCCTGCATATATGTCCATTAAAGTAAACCTATGATCTTCAACAAATAAATCTGCATCTTTCACTCTTACCGAGTTTAATTGAGCAGCAAACTCAACAAACGGCAGCACTTTTCCTTCCGTATAAAACGTATAATAAACTCCTATTTCAAAAAAGTTGCGTAATTCCTTTCCTATTAAATGATATTTTAATATTTGCGGTCGTTCATTTCCGGGAACGCCTGAATTATAATCAAATGTAATACCACCTGTAGCTGTTAAACGTGCTTGGCTAAAAGATAAATACATTGCTACACTTTTATTAAAATGATACAGTGCGGCAAAATTAAAAATAAAAGCCATATTATAACGCATATTCTCATCAATTTCTCTAAGCCTAACTCCTTCGGCATCAAGAATAATACGTTGACGATCTCTGATTAAATTATCAATTTGTTCTTTTACATACTTATTACCTATCGCCCTACCGATATCCACCTCTCTTTGATTTGAAATTCCATTGTAATAATTAGCCGTAAATTTATTTCCCAAATAAGTACCTGCCCCTATATAAAAATCAAAGCCTTTATCATAATCGGATACTTTCCTTGAAGTGTCTTTTTGTGCATGCAAGGAAGAATGCAATAAACAAGTTATTCCAAAGAAGAGAAAATATAGGTACTTCGTTAATTTCATTGCACTAACGAGCTAATTGTTCGATAGTTTGCAGTGGGTTTTCCGTTGAAAAAATAGCATTTCCACACACCAACACATCGGCACCTGCTTCGATAAGTTGCTTGTAATTAGAAAGGTCTACTCCTCCGTCCACTTCTATTAAGGTATTGAGTCTTTTTTCGTTAATCATAGCTTTTAGCTTTCTTACCTTATGGTAGGTATTTTCAATGTATTTTTGTCCGCCAAAACCGGGATTAACAGACATCAGCAACACCAAGTCGGTTTCGGGTAATATATCTTCCAATAAGTCAACGGACGTATGGGGATTTAAAGACACTCCTGTTTTTACATTCATTTTTTTAATGGATTGCAAAGTGCGATGCAAATGGCTGCAAGCTTCGTAATGTACTGTTAAATAAGATGCTTTTGCCTCCGTACAAAAACGTTCTATGTAAAAATCGGGATTGTTTATCATCAAATGAATATCTAAAGGCTTAGCGGCATATTTCGCTATTGCCTTTAAAACGGGAAATCCTATTGATAGATTAGGGACAAAATTACCATCCATGATATCTAAATGAAACCAAGCAGCATCACTTTGATTGACCATTTCAATATCGCGTTGTAAATTAGCAAAATCTGCCGACAGCATAGAAACTGAAATACGATGTTTCATACATTTATATTTTTTTATTTAAGATTGTATGGAACTCACATACCTTATAATCATCAACTTGTATATCAAAATTTATTTGGCATGTTCGTTTCATAACTTAATAATTTTAAAAATTAATCTTCCATAATACTTTTTATTCCGGGTAAGGTTCTGCCTTCACAAAATTCGAGCATAGCACCTCCGGCAGTAGATACATAATTAAATTTATCAGCCATTTTGAATTTATTAATTGCTGCAATAGTATCGCCGCCTCCTACCAAAGAAAATACGCCGTTTTCAGTAGCTCTCACTATGGCATCGGCTATCATAAAAGTACCGTTACTAAAATTATCCAATTCAAATACTCCCAAAGGTCCGTTCCATAGAATAGTAGCCGATTTCAATATAATCTCTCTGTATCTCATAATTGTTTCGGGACCTATATCCAATCCTTCCATGCCTTTCGGAATTTTAGAGGTATAATACAAGCGACGATAAGCAGTGTTGGAAAACGCATCGGCAGCAACGGTATCTATTGAATAATAAATATTTACATTATATTCTTTTGCTTTTGCTATAATTTCTTTTGCAACAGGAATCATGTCTTCTTCGTACAATGAAGCCCCTACTTCACCGCCCATAGCTTTATGAAGGGTATAATTCATACCTCCTCCTAAGATGATATTATCCACTCTTGTCAAAAGGTGATGAATAATATCTATTTTTGTTTTTATCTTGGAACCGCCTAATACCGCCGTAAAAGGTAGTTTAGGATTCAATAAGACTTTGTTAAGATTATCAATTTCTTTTTGCATTAAAAATCCGAACATTTTATTTTTCGGAAAAAACTGAGCAATGACGGCAGTAGAAGCATGTTTACGATGAGCAGCCGAAAAAGCATCATTGACATACACATCACCATAAGATGCCAATTTTTCCGCAAACTCAACATCTCCTTTTGTTTCTTCTTCATAAAACCGTAAGTTTTCAAGTAATAAAATTTTACGAGACGGCAAAGTATCTACCAATCGTTGTGCCTCTTTTCCAATAGCATCGTTGGCGAAAAACACTTTTACATCTACCTTTTTTTGCAAATAAGGAAGTACGTGTTCCAATGAGTATTTTTTTTCTACTCCTTTAGGACGTCCCAAGTGAGATAATATTATAACAGATCCGCCATCGTCTAAGATTTTATTAATGGTCGGCAAAGAAGCATCTATTCGTGTAGCATCTTCTATTTCAAACTTTTCACTTAAAGGAACATTATAATCAACACGTAGTAAAACTTTTTTATCCTTAAAATTGTAATCTTGTATATGTATCATATTGTTATTTTTTGGTTTCGTTTTTTAAAATGGGTCTTCGTCATCGTCGGGATAAGTAGTCTGATTGACAGGCGAAGCAAAAGAAGTATCCTCACTTTCTTCCTCATTAATACGAGACGACATAATACTATATCTATCTTCGCTTAAGCTACTTAATGGAACAAAATTGGAAGGAAGCTCGCTT
>Ga0209719_1000216_pt1 | contig 89047 bp, 93 predicted proteins | sample AD_JPNAS2_MetaG_FD_184421 | JGI IMG/M metagenome (GOLD analysis project Ga0209719, IMG submission 184421) | Active sludge microbial communities of municipal wastewater-treating anaerobic digesters from Japan - AD_JPNAS2_MetaG (SPAdes) (version 2) | ecosystem: Engineered > Bioreactor > Anaerobic...
CTATTCCATCACTTTATGCTTGCAAAATTAAATGACCGGGATTGACTCTTGATATGCAGAATCCTTTAACAGTTTATGAGTTATCACAGCGCATTAAAACCTGTGTGGATAACAATCCGCTTTTATCCAACGTCTGGGTTAAAGGAGAAATTACCGGTATAACATATCATTCTTCGGGGAATATATACTTCACGCTCAAAGACAAGGACAGCCTTATTTCTGCGGCTTTTTTCCGTTACATGAATTCCAAGCTGAAATTTAAATTAAATGAAGGACAGAGTATCATCGCGCTCGGCAGCGTCGTCATTTATGATAAGCGCGGAAGCTATCAGCTGAAAGTCGCCGACGTAATGCTTGAAGGCGTCGGTGAAATCCAGCTCATGCTTGATGAACTTAAAAAGAAGCTCGCTAAGGAAGGTCTTTTTGATGCGTCGAGAAAACGTTCTTTTCCGTTTCTTCCAAAGCGGATCGGAATTGTAACTTCACCGACAGGTGCCGCTCTGCGCGATATTTTAAAAGTAGCTTTAAGGCGATATCCCAATCTCGAAATAATTCTGGCGCCTGCAAAGGTGCAGGGCGGTGATGCGCCTAAGAGCATCATAAAAGCAATAAAGGAACTCAACCGTGACAAATGGAATGTCGACCTCATAATTGCCGGGCGCGGCGGAGGTTCCGTCGAGGATCTTCTTCCTTTCAGCGAAGAGGGAGTTGTGCGCGCATTTGCCGAATCCCGCGTACCTATAATTTCTGCAGTCGGTCATCAGATAGATCATCCGATTTCTGATGAGGCGGCGGATTTTGCAGCTCCGACTCCGTCTGCTGCCGCCGAATTTGCGGTTCAGGATAAATCTCAGCTTTCTGCATCTGTTAATCAGTTTTCACGCCGAATGGATTACGCTCTCCGTAAAATTATTTCTTCTGCTGACGGCCGTCTTTCAAATATTGAAACTAAAAAAATATTTACAGAGCCCAAAGCCGCTTTTGAGTTCAAGGAATACGAACTTGACCGTATCAGTGAATCCCTTCATTATGCATTAAATGAAAAGCTGAGGGATTCGGCGTCTCGTTTAGAAAAGTGTTCTCGTTTCGAAAAAGATATGATTTTAATTACGCGCTCAAAAGAAATGCTCTTTGCAAAAGGAGCAGAACTTCTTGAAAAACTTTCGCCGCTTTCGACCATTGCGCGCGGTTATTCCGTTTCCCTTGATTCGGCCGGAAGAATAATAAACTCGGTTGACAAAGCAAAGCAGGGAGAAAATATCAAACTGCTTCTTTCGGACGGTTCACTGGGATGTGTTGTAAATTCCGTAAATAAAGGAGATGTTCTTGGAAAAGAAAAAGAAAAAAACTGAAGAAACAAAAACTTTCGAATCCGCGCTTGAAGAACTTGAAGAGATAGCATCCGAACTCGAAACAGGAGAGCTGGGACTTGATGAGGCGCTTGGAAGGTATGAAAAAGGCGTTCAGCTTTCCCGCTTTTGCCGGAAGAAACTTGATGAAGCCGCCAGAAAAATAGATATTCTGCAGAAGCAGGGAGATGAAATAATTTCGAAGCCTGTGAAGCTTAAGGATGATGAGGGCGAAATTGAAGAAGGCGAAGACGTACAGGGGGAATTGCTTTGAGAAAAATATTAGCTTTATGTTTTCTTTTTTTATTGGCATCATGCTCCAAAAAGGATCCGGTCGTTTTTTGCGAGGGAACGGATACTGAAGGTAAGCCTGTAAAAATTGGAAAAGTTTTCACGACAGGAATGATTACTGTTTACGGAAAATTTTCATCTCCTTTCGGAACAGAAAACGTCACCATCAAACTTTATGATACCGAAGACGGTGACATACTTCCGGAAGAAACGCAGACTGTTAAGGTTGACCCTTTAGCGAAAACCGTGCGCACGGATTTTTTAATAATTAATGAAAGTTCGTACAAGGCAGTTGTTGAAGGTAAGGACGGAAATGTTCTTGGTGAAGGAACTGTTAAAATACTTGAATGAGGAAAAATAAATGCCAGTAGCTTTTAAAATAAAAGAATCCATCAGTTCATCGTCATGGATTAGAAAAATGTTTGAAGAAGGAATGCGTTTAAAACAGATTCACGGTGCGGATAAAGTTTTTGATTTTTCAATTGGAAATCCGGATGTTCAACCTCCGAAGAAGTTTTTTGCGCTTATTAAAAGATTTGCTGAAGAAGCAGTTCCGGGTACGAGCGGTTACATGCCCAACGCGGGTTTTGCTGATGTAAGAAAAAAAATTGCAGTCAAGGCTTCCGCTGAACAGGGTCTCATTCTTAATGAAAATAATATCGTAATGACGGTCGGAGCGGCCGGCGGTCTTAATGTTGTTTTTAAGACGCTTTTGAATCCAGGCGATGAGGTTATTGTTCCTGCTCCGTATTTCGTAGAATACGGTTCATATATTTCAAACCACGGCGGTGTATTGAAGACTGCTGAAACCAAAGATGATTTTTCTCTTGATATTGATTCAATCTCATCTCTTATTAACGAAAAGACGGCGGCAGTTCTTATTAATTCGCCGAATAATCCAACAGGCAAAATATATTCGCCGGAAGATATTGCGGGTCTTGCGCGTCTTCTTGAAGAAAAAAGCAAAATTGTAAACCGCGAAATATATTTAATTTCCGACGAACCATACCGGGAAATAGTTTATAAAAGCGCTCATGTTGCTCCGGTACTTTCGGCGTATAAAAATTCAATAGTTGTAACTTCATATTCTAAGACGCTTTCTCTTCCTGGAGAACGTATAGGATATATCGCGTTTAATCCTGCATGCGATTCTGTTGATGACCTTTTAGCCGGCATGATTATGGCAAACCGCACTCTTGGTTTTGTCAATGCTCCGGCTCTCATGCAGCGCACTGTTGCCGAAATGACTTCTGAAAAAGTCGATGTCGCGCTTTATGAAAAGCGGAAGGACATGCTCGTTGAAGTTCTCCGTTCGGCCGGATATGATTTTTTTGAACCGAAGGGCGCGTTTTACATTTTCTGCAAGGCCCCGGGCGGTGATGATATTGCTTTTGTGAGCAAACTAAAGGAGCATTTGATTCTTGCTGTTCCGGGCAGCGGATTCGGAAAGAAAGGCTATTTCAGGCTTACGTTTTGTGTAAGTGAAAAAACAATTATAAATTCTGCAGAAGCTTTTAAGAAGGCAATGATTCCATAAGGTTTTTAGGGCGTTCCGCGCCCATTACCTGTTTTTGCGTGGTGCCATGCATGAATCGACCCCAGTTTATTGGACAAGACATTTTATTATGGAGGTAATATGTATAAGCCTGATTTAGCCTCTTATAAATGGAAGATATTTACGTAAACAATATGAATAAAACAATAAGGAAAATGTTGAACTCCATCAATGATGGAAGCGAAGATTCGGTTTTGATATTTCAGGAAATAGGATTGTTGTTTGAGAAGAATTTCGATTATCATGGAGATAATGAAAGTTATTATAAAAATGTTTTAAGAGAAGAGTTATATGATTATTATTTGACAGATAATGAAATTCAAGAATTGATTAGTAACTTTAAAAAATATATTGAGGATGATCACGAAGGAGCATATGCTGCAGCATCAGCTTTATCGAACCTTTGCGATAACAGAGTAAATAATTATTTAGTTTCCCAATTTGAAAGAAAATATCTACTCAATCCTGTTTTAGCTACATATATATTACGAGTCTTGGCGTTTGATTTGTTTTCTATTGATTTGTTGAAAAAGGTTTATGAAAGTACATATGATGATGAACTGAAGGATGCCGTTAAGCAAAGAATAGATGTCTTTTATAGATGATATTTTATAAAGAATGATATAGAAAATCACAAAAGTGCGTAAAGTACTACAGAAAAGGATGACTAAATAGAAAAAGAACCTAAAACGTCGCGCATGGCGCGACACAACTCGAGCGTCCGCAGCATCCGGCAACGCCGGTGCGAGGAATACGCGAGACAAGCACCGCGCAGCGGCGCCCTTTTCTTTCGTCCATTTCTTTTGGGCGACGCAAAAGAAATGGACAAACGGATTTAAAAGGTGTGAAACACCTTTTGTGTTTTGCATGATCCATGCGAACAAGGAATCTCAAAGGCGAAGCCTTTGATTGTATTCCGACACTCGGAAGAATTTATTATTGAGATCAATAAATTATTTCTTATTCTCAGCGAAAGTCCTATTCGCTTCGAATGCGATTTTAAATTGATTTCACGCCTTAATCTATGAGGTAACGCTTGCGTTTTCCCGCTGTGGTCTGCGACCACCTCGCGGGCAATATTTCCGCCTCCGTGCGGAAACTGCGTGAGGGATTGCGCGGAAAGGCGGAACGCCTTGAAGCAAAAGCCCGACCGTGCATGGACGGTCAGAGAAGTAGTGAGAAAGAACAGGGGCACGGGCACGCCTGATTTTGATTTTATCTTGACCAAATTCGGTGTCTTGTTAGCTTTTTCCCAAAATGAGGTGTGTAATGAGAAAATATCTTTTTACTTCAGAATCTGTCAGCGAAGGTCATCCTGATAAGCTTTGTGATCAGGTTTCTGATGCTGTGTTGGATAAATGCCTTGAAGCTGATCCTAATTCGCGTGTTGCATGCGAAACTTTCGCTACTACGGGTATGGTTTTGGTCGGCGGTGAGATTACGACTAAGGCAACTCTTGATATTCAGAGTATCGTCCGCGGTGTTGTCAGAGAAATAGGTTATAATAATCCCAAATACGGTATTGACTGCGATTCTATGTCAGTTCTTAATGCTATTCACACCCAGTCTCCTGACATTTCTCAGGGTGTTTCCGGCGAAGGTCTTTTTAAAGGCGAGCAGGGCGCAGGCGATCAGGGGATGATGTTCGGTTTCGCGTGCAAGGAAACTCCTGAAATGATGCCGGCACCTATCATGTATTCGCATAATCTTCTATTGAAAGCAACCGAACTCCGTAAAAGCGGTGATTTGAAATGGCTTCGTCCCGATTCAAAGAGTCAGGTGACTATTGAATATGAAGGTCATAAGCCTGTTAAAATTGATACTGTTGTCATCTCTCATCAGCATGATGAAGATGTTTCTTATGATGAAATAAAAGAAACTATTATCAAGAAGATTATTCTTCCTGTTCTTGATCCGACCGGTCTTCTTGATGATTCGACTAAATATTACGTAAATCCTACAGGCCGCTTCGTAGTGGGCGGTCCTCACGGTGATTCCGGTCTTACAGGCAGAAAAATTATCGTTGATACCTACGGCGGAATGGGTCGCCACGGCGGCGGGGCTTTCAGCGGAAAGGATCCATCGAAGGTTGACCGTTCTGCGGCTTACATGGCTCGCTATGTTGCGAAAAATATCGTTGCGGCAGAGCTTTGCGAAAGATGCGAAGTTCAGCTTGCTTACGCTATCGGAGTTCCTTTTCCTGTATCGGTTTTTGTAGATACTTTCGGAACATCAACTGTTGATGAAGCGAAGATTGAAGAAGCGGTTAAAAAGGTGTTCGATCTTACGCCGTCAGGTATCGTAAAGACTCTTGATCTCAAAAAACCTGTATTTGCAAAAACTGCGGCATATGGTCATTTCGGACGTAACGGATTTTCGTGGGAAAAAACGGACAAGACTGAAGAAATTCTTAAAGCATTAAAATAACAAGCCGGCTTTAAGCCGGTTTTTTTGTTGCCTGACAGCATTTGCTTTAACTGCTTTTTTTGAAAAAAAGATTGATAAAATGTGTTCTTAGGACTCATTGCCATTAACGGTATTTGTTATGCAGGATGATATTTGCAGAGGAACGACCATAGGTAAAAACTTTTACGAGGGTTATAATCTCCATCTTTCTGTGCACGAGAATCCTCCTGCTATAAGAACCCATGAAAGATTTTCGTTTATTCTCGTGAGAAGAGGGGCAGTGCTTCTAAAAAGTGCTTCGTCGGTTTTTCCTGCCGTAGCTCCTTCGATTATTTGTTTAAATAATAATTCAAAACTTGATGCCGAATTTTCTGAAGATGTTCTTTTTGAGTGCGTCTTTTTCCACCCTGAAGTTGTAAACAGCAATTTTAATTACGAAAATATATATTATCCGCGGTCGGAATCGCTTCAGGGCACAAGCCATCAGGACAGATTTTATGTTCTTCCTTTTGTAGAGCAGACTGATGATTTCGGAGGAGTTATCAAGATCGGGCACAATTCGATGTTTCATGTTCTTGAAAAAATCAATCTTATAAAAAATGAACTGAAAGAGCAGAATTCAAATATGTGGCCGTGCAGATCCCGTTCTTATCTCTTTGAATTGCTGTTTTATGTGACTCAGGTTTATCAGAACCCTGACAGAATCGTTTCGACCGGCGGGTTAATATCGAATGACGATGACCTTGCCATGCGTATTGTTCAGTATTTGTCGTGCAATTATCACAAACAGATTACAATTTCATCTCTGTGTAAAATATTTGAAACCAACAGAACTGATCTTTCGAGCAAGTTTAAAAAAGCATCCGGAAAAACTCTGGTTCAGTATCTTAACGAGCTTCGCGTTTCAATCGCCTGTGCGATGGTAAGAGATACCGGACTCACTATCGATGAAATCTGCTACAGATCGGGTTTCAATGATCTTCCGTATTTCAGGAAGATGTTCAAACGGCAGACAAGAATGCTGCCGAATGAATACCGTTCAAAATATTCTACAATGCACAGTTGATATCTTTATAATTTGCTTTTCGCTTTAAAGAGATTTGTTGTTCCGTCAAGACCTAGATGAGTCAATAGCGTAGTGTTTTTATTCAGAAAAAGATATCCCGCACCGGCTTCGATGATTTCTTCTTTCCATGTTTTTCCTTTATTGGATGAAATGAAAGCCGATATTCTATTGGTATCTTTTTCTGATTTGTTGGTAATGAATAATATTTTCCCGCTTTGATCCGCATTGATCACCGACATCGGAGATGCATCTGTTGAAATGCTTTTTGCTTCTTTCGGCAAATCAATAGCTGTCCATGATTTTGCTGAGTCTTCAGTGAAGAAAAGTTTATTTAATGTGCAGTCAAAAATATATCCGCTCGCAGGTGATAATAAAAATACAGCTCCGATGTCGGAAATTCCTTCCGGCAGTTCCGGCTGTGCCCATGTTTTGCCGCCGTCATTTGTTATACCTAAAATTTTACGGCTTGCGGCCCAGCCGTCCTTCTGATTTTCGCTGAAACTTATGCATCTGGTGTGATCCGGCGATCTGGTTGAAAGAAAACTTCCGGCTTTCTTCCATGTTTTTCCGCCGTCTTCGGTGATGTTTATGTTCTCTCCGTTGCCGCAGTGCCATGCCGTTTTTTCTCCATTGATATCAAGACCGAAACGGCATGCCGATTCATTGACGGCTTCTTTCCAGGATTGTCCGCCGTCTTCCGTGTAGAAACATTTTCCGCCGTAACCGACTGTTATTCCGTTAGTTTCGTTTGAAAACCCTACAAAGTAATGAGAGTGTTCCAGTTTTTTTGAAAATATTTTTTCCCATGAACTTTTTTCAGGCTTTTTCGCGCATGATATAAAAGCTGCTGCAGTTGATATTAAAATTACAATACAGTATATTTTTTTCATAATTACTCCTTAGAAATAATATAAATTAAAAAACGATTATCCGTAAGTGACAATTATCACTATTCAGGTGAAAATTGTCATTAATTCCCATTTGTCAAGAGATTGACAAATATGCGCGGTTTGATTTGCTTGAACAAATGATTGATTTGCATGTTCATACGACCGCGTCCGACGGAATTTATTCTCCTGAAGAGATTGTGAGAAGGGCGTGTGAAGAAGGCTTAAGTCTGATCGCAATTACGGATCATGATTCGATGGACGGCGTTGAAGCGGCTGAAAAAGCGGCTATTCAAACTAACGGCCTTTTGAGAGTTGTCGGCGGCTGTGAGCTCAGCATCGAGTTTGACGGAGGCGACTTCCATCTTCTTGGTTATAATCTAAAAGCATCTGATGAAATGAGTGCTGTTTTGAGCGGCATTAAAAAGTGCAGAGCTGAGCGTATTTATAAAATGATTGATGATATTGCATATTCGGGAGTTGATATTTCAATTTCTGATCTTGACGGATTCAACGAATCATCTTCGCCCGGAAAACCTCTTGTTGCAAGGGCTTTAATAAAAAAGGGATATGCCTCCGATATAAAAGATGCTTTTACTAAATTTATGTGTTCCGGTAAACCCGGTTTTGTGCCGAAGAAAAAAATTCTTCCCGAAGACGGTTTCCGCATGATTCGTAAAAGCGGCGGTTTTTCATCGCTTGCCCATCCTTCTTCCTTGAATATTGATGATGATCTTTTTGAATTATATCTGCAGAAGCTTATTAAACTTGGTCTAAACGGTATAGAGGCATATTCAGCTATTGCAGCCGAAAAACAAACCGAGCTTTACTTGAAACTTGCTTCGAAGTATGATTTGATAGTAACCGGCGGATCAGATTATCATGGAGACCACAGGGAAAACCTGGGTTATTATAAACCCGGAAGAGCTGTGCCTGAGGATCTTGCGCTGAGGTTTTATGAGCTTTGTAAAGATTGAAGGAGTTAAGGGAATGGTTTTCGTTCCTGATTCCGCATCCCCAAGAAAAAACAACTGCCCCGATTGTTTTTCCTGTCAGTTTTGTCCGGACGAACGATGCGAAGTCTGCATCAAAAGACGCAACTGCAAAACATCACTCGCGCGCACAGATAAATGCGATGAAAGCTGATATTTCATAAAGCAGCATCATCGGTATTGCCGCTATTGTCTGTGATAAAACATCCGGCGGTGTTATTACTGCGGCGATTATCCAGATTGCTATAAGAGCGAATTTTCTTTTGCGGTACAGTGTTCTTTTTTTGAGAATTCCTATTTTTGATAAAACAAATGATATTACAGGCATTTCAAAAATTATTCCGCCGAAAAATACGAAATAAGAGATAAAGCTCATGAAGCTGTTGGCGTTTATCGAACTTGTCATATTCTGAGGAGCAAATCCGAGCATAATATCTATTGTCTGCGGCAGCGCAAACATAAATGAAAGCGATGCGCCTGTATAGAAAAGAATGGTTCCTGCTGTGATGACGCACGCAAGCATACGTTTCTCGCTTTTTTTTAGTGCGGGAAGAATGAACCGTGTGATATGAAATATATGAAACGGAATAGTTCCGAAAACTCCGGCGATGAATGAAACTTTTATTCTGAATGTGAACGGCTCGGATATGTCAAAAAAATGAAGAGTGATATTTTTGCCGGAAAGAAGAAATGCCGTCAGCGCATTTATCAGATATTCAGAAAATGAAAATGCGGCGATTGTTGCTAGAATAAGGACTATAGCAGAATACATGAGGCGTTTGCGTAACTCTTCTATGTGCGGTATCGCTTCATGCAGAAGGCTTGTATTTTTCTTTTTTCCATTATTGCTTGACATATTGTAATTTTAAAATAGCCTCATTATTCACAGATTTCATTTCCCCTTTTCAGAGGTTTAATGTATGGCAGCCAAATCAGCGAAAAAATACAAGAAAAATATAATTGATGTGTTTTTTTTGAAGGCGGAAGCCAGACCTGATCATAGAATGGTTCTATACAAGCATGACGGCAGATACAAAAGTTTCAGCCGAAGGGAGATGAAAGAAAAGGTTGAATCACTTGCCAAGTATTTGATTTCAAAAGGAATAAAAAAAGGAGACAGAATTTCCGTTTTTTCTTTTAACCGCTATGAATGGTGGGTTGCCGATCTTGCGGCTCTTTCGATCGGTGCGGTTCATGTTCCCATTTATCCTACAAACTCCGCGGAAGAAGCATTATATGCAATAAAGCATTCATCTGTAAAAATGTGCTTCGTTGGCAGTTTTGATCAGTATGAAAAAATCGCTTCTATCAAAAAGAAAGCTTCATCCTTAAAAGAAATTATTTCATTCGATAAAATTGAAAAATGTCCGTCATTTGAATTAGTACTTTCAAAAGGAATTAAACTTAAAAAGGATGCCGAGCTTCTAAAGCGCAGAAATGCGATAAAAGACAAGGATCTTTGTTCTATTATTTATACTTCCGGCACAACGGGCAATCCGAAGGGAGTAATGCTGTCGTACGAAAATTTTTATTCAGATTTGACCCAGGTTGCTGCTGTTTTTGAAAAAGAAATATCAGAAAATGAAATATTCATGTCATTTCTTCCTTTGTCTCACGCTCTTGAGCGTACAGCCGCTTTCTATACTCCGATATATTACGGATGTATCGTTGCGTTTTCAAGTGACATTCGAAATGTTATAGCCGATACAAAGCTTGTTTTTCCTGATGTTCTCAATAGTGTTCCTCGCCTTTATGAAAAAATTCATTCGGGAATTCTTGAGCAGATAAGGGGTTATGGTATAATAAAAAGATCTGTTGTTGCAGCATGTCTCAAAGCGGGTTCGCTTAGAATTCCGAGCATCTGCGAAGGTATTCCTCTCAGCGGTGTAAAAATGATGCTTGTTTCAGTTGCTGATAGAATCGTTCTTTCGAGAATAAAAAAAGAGCTCGGATTTTCGAAAGTAAAAATTGCCATATCCGGAGGAGCTGCTCTTTCTGTTAATGATATGAATTTTTTTCTGAGTCTCGGAATTAATCTTTATGAAGGTTACGGTCTTACCGAATGTGCTCCGATTCTGACTGTTAACAAACCCGGAAAGATTAAGCGCGGAACTGTCGGATGTGCGATGAGTGAAACAGCGATTGCGATTTCTGATGAAGGTGAAATTCTTGCTAAAGGCGATCAGATAATGATGGGTTATTATAAAAATCCAAAAGCAACAAAGGAAGTTTTTGATAAAAACGGATTTTTCAAGACAGGTGATCTCGGTTATCTTGACAAAGACGGTTATCTTAAAATAACAGGACGGATAAAGGATATAATAGTTACAGCAGGCGGAAAAAATGTTTCTCCGCAGAATATTGAAGCTGCTGCCAGAAAATCAAAATATGTTGAACAGCTTGCTGTAATCGGCGACAAGAGAAAATTTCTTTCTGCAATAATAGTTGTTAATCCTGCTGAGATAAAAAAACTTGCTTCTGCAATGGATATACGTAAGGACTTAAATGCCGCTTTAATTGATGAAAATATAAATAAAGCAGTTCTTGAAGACATTGAGAAAATGCTTAAGTCATTTTCGCGGGTAGAACAAATCAGAAGGATTGCTCTAATTGCTGATGAATGGAGTCAGGCTACCGGTGAGCTTACGGGCACATTGAAAATAAAACGCAAGGCAGTTGAAGAAAAGTATTCAAGCTTAATTGATTCAATGTATGTTATTGATAAAAACTGATACTGTTTTCTTTTTGTAAAATTGTCTCTTGATTCAATATTTTTGTAGACAGCAGGGGCGAGCAAAAATATCTTTGCGTAAAAGTTTACGGAGATGTTTATGTATCTAAGCCAATGCAAATCCTGCAGTCATCATATTTGTATATTGAATAACAAAGTTTTGTGTGGATATAAAATAGACAGGGTAGAAAAAACTATACGCAAAGAGAAAGACGAGAACAGTCAGACGGTATTGGACTGCCCTAAAGAATAAGGAGATATTATGAAAACAAAAGCTCTCGATTTAACCCTGGATTTCAAAGTTGCCGACATCAGTCTTGCTTCTTTCGGAATAAAGGAGATGGAGCTTTCCCGTAACGAAATGCCAGGACTTATGGCTGCTCGTGAGAAATACTCTGCGACCAAACCTCTCAAAGGTCTGAAAATTACCGGTTCTCTTCATATGACAATTCAGACTGCCATGCTGATTGAAACGCTGTATGAATTAGGCGCCGATTTAAGATGGGCATCGTGCAATATCTATTCAACACAGGATCATGCCGCTGCGGCGGTAGCAAAACTCGGTCTTGCAAAAGTTTTTGCATGGAAGGGTGAAACACTTGATGATTACTGGTGGTGTACCGAAATGGCTCTTACATGGCCTGACGGAAGCGGACCGGATCTTATAGTAGATGACGGAGGAGATGCAACTCTTCTGATTCACGAAGGTGTTAAGACAGAAAAAGATAAATCGCTTCTTGACCGCAAATCGGATAATAAAGAGTTTCAGATAATTCTCGATAGAATTTATGATTCTTATCAGTCGGATTCTTCACGCTGGACTAAAATAGCCTCAAAGATAAAGGGAGTTTCCGAAGAAACAACGACAGGAGTTCACAGACTGTATCAGTTGGCTGAGAAGGGTGAACTTCTTTTCCCTGCCGTAAATGTTAATGATTCTGTAACAAAATCGAAATTCGACAATCTTTACGGCTGCCGCGAGTCGCTTCTTGACGGAATAAAACGCGCAACCGATATTATGATAGCCGGAAAGGTGTGTGTCGTTTGCGGATACGGTGATGTCGGAAAAGGCTGTGCTCATGCTTTCAAAGGAATGGGCGCAAAAGTATTTGTTACTGAGATTGATCCTATTTGCGCTCTTCAGGCGGCAATGGAAGGTTATGAAGTAGTGACAATGGAAGACATTGTTGCGAAAGGTGATATTTTTGTTACTGCTACAGGCTGCTTTTCGGTAATAACCGGAACACACATGGAGCAGATGAAAAATGAAGCCATTCTGTGCAATATCGGTCACTTCGACAGTGAAATAGATATGAATTATCTTGAGAGTACAAGCGGAATTAAGCGCGTCAACATTAAACCTCAGGTTGATCAGTTTTATCTCAAATCAGGAAGATCAATTATCGTACTTGCTGAAGGACGTCTCGTAAATCTTGGATGTGCTACAGGTCATCCTTCATTCGTAATGAGTAACAGTTTCACAAACCAGACTCTGGCTCAGATTATGCTCGCAACAGAAAAACTTGCGAACAAAGTCTACACGCTTCCGAAGAAGCTTGATGAAGAGGTAGCGCGTCTTCATCTTGGAAGAATCGGTGCCAAGCTTACATCCCTTACCAAGGAACAGGCTGATTATTTGGGACTGAATATCGAAGGACCGTACAAACCGGATCATTACCGATATTAATATGCAGAAAAGGGCTAAGGGATTAGTCACAAAAGTTTTTGGACGTCATTATACTGTCGAGTCAGGCGGAATAGAATATGATTCTTTTCTGAAGGGAAAGATGAGGATTGACAGTTCATGGCATCAAATGACTAATCCCGTTGCTGTAGGCGATCATGTTGATATAATTATTGAAAATGATTCTGATCCCCGTGCCGTTATCGAATCAGTCTGCGACAGAAAAAATAAAATTTCGCGTAAAGAAAAGGGAAAAAACAGCCGTGAAGATATCATCGCGGCAAATCTTGATCTCATCATGATTGTTCAGTCATTTGCGGATCCCTTTATGAATCTTCGTTTTGCAGACCGTGTTTACGTTAAGGCGAACAATTCTTCTATTCCCGTTGCACTTTGTGTAAACAAATCAGATCTTTCATGTGATGAAACCGAATCATATCTTGCTGAATATTATTCAAAAAGCGGACTCAAAATATTTAAAACCAGCTGTCTCTCGGGCAGCGGCATAAGTGAAGTTGCATCTTATATTAAAAACAAGCATGTTCTTTTTATAGGAGTATCGGGTTGCGGAAAATCTTCTCTTATAAATAAAATTTTTCCGGAAAAGAACCTAAAAGTTTCTGAAGTGTCTGAATCAACCGGAAAGGGACGCCATACGACTACTAATACGATTATGTACCGTATTGATTCTAAAACCGCAATAATTGATTCGCCCGGACTGCGTGAATTCGGAATTCCTGACATCGAAGAATATGAACTTTCGGATTATTTTTATGAGTTCAAAAAATATTCATCCAAATGCCAGTTTTCGGGCTGTTCTCATGATCATGAACCAGGATGCGAGATTCAGCGTGCTCTTGATAAAGGTAAAATTTACGAAGGCCGGTATATTTCTTATATAAATATTCTCGAGTCTCTGCGTGAATACAAAAGGTGGAAATACCGTTGATAGAGATAAAGTCTGCAAGTATATCCTTCGGCAAAAAAAATGTTCTGCAGAATGTCTCAGTCAAATCTGAATTAATGTCAAATACTGTTATCCTCGGAAAAAACGGTTCCGGTAAAAGTGTTCTGCTTAAAATTGCCGCAGGTCTTTTGGTACCGGATTCCGGCGAAGTTTTTTTTGACGGAAAAAAAATATCCCCTGAAGATTATTTTAGTGCAAATAAACTGAGTATAGGTTATGTTTTTCAGAAAGGCGGATTGTTTGATTCGATGAATCTCTTTGAAAATGTAGCTTTTCCTCTGCGGCGGAAAGGGATAGCGGAGAGTGAGATTCCTGACATTGTTTTTTATAATCTGCGCCGTGTCGGGCTTGAAGGATCAGAAGAAAAATTTCCGACTGAACTTTCAGGCGGAATGCAGAAAAGAGCAGGTATTGCCAGGGTTCTGGCGATGAAACCTAAAGTGATACTGTATGATGATCCTGCGGCCGGACTAGATCCGGTTCTGACGGATTCTATCGCTGATCTTATACTGGAGATCCGTGAGACGGAAAAAACGACATCGCTTATAGTTACTCATGATATGAAGTTTGCTGAAAAAATTGCCGATAAAGTTGTTCTGCTTGATTCGATGCAAATTGTTTTTTACGGAGATAAGAATAAATTTTTTTCATTAGAAGATCCTTTTGCGTATCAGTTCGTAAAAGGTGAAATTGAGGGTCCTATAGAATGTCAATGAATGGCGAAGAAAAAAGAAGCAGCAGCCGTTATTATTCTGACGGAGATTTTATTCACACTTCCCGTACGGCAAGCGGCAGTGTTTCCTGCGTTCTCAAAAATATATCCGCAACAGGTGCATGTATTCTGGCTGATATCCCGATTGAAATAGGAGAAAAGGTTTTTCTGCATGTGAACCGGGGCGAAGCGACATCTCTTCGGGGAAAGGTTGTCTGGCAGAATGATAATGAGTATGGGATTGAATTTCTGCTCGAAAGTTCTGATGATTTTGAACAAATCTCAAATATTGTAAACAAGTTTAATTTCCGTAATATAATCTGATGCTTACTCCTGCTTTTAATATCATTTGTAAATCCATTTCAATTTAACAAACAATGCAAATGCAAAATGTTCTTTTGCTGTTTTTGTTCAGTCAGTCAATAAATTATTGACGTTAAGAACTTAAATCCTAGACTTAACTGTTATTTACATCATATAGGACTTGGGGGAGTTATGCCTTCACTTGATACAAAGAACATTGACTGGAAAAATCTTCCTTTCGGTTATGTTAAAACTGATTTCAATATCCGTTATTATTATAAAGACGGCAAGTGGTCAGGCGGAGAACTTTTTTCTGAAGATACTATAGATATCAGTATAGCAGCCCCGGCTCTTCACTACGGACAGCAGGCATTTGAAGGGTTGAAAGCTTTCAATACTAAGGACGGCCGTATTGTTGTTTTTAGACCGGAAGAAAACGCCGCTAGAATCAATCATTCGTGCGAACGTATTAAAATGCCGTCAATACCTGAAGAGATGTTCCTTGATGCGCTGAAAAAAGTCGTTATTGCCAACAAATCCTACGTTCCGCCTTACGGAACAGGCGCAAGTCTTTACATCAGGCCGCTTGTCTTTGGAGCAGGTCCTAAAATCGGACTCGGTCCCGCTTCTGAATATGTTTTCCTTATGCTGGTTACTCCAGTCGGTCCTTATTATAAGGGCGGGTTTAAGCCTGTTAAGGCACTTGTTCTTGATCATTTTGACAGGGCGGCACCTGAAGGACTTGGTGACTGCAAGGTCGGAGGAAATTATGCCGCCGGTCTGCCTGGAGGAGAATATGCTCATGATAAGGGATTTCCGATAGTTCTTTATCTTGATTCTAAAGAGAAAAAATATGTCGATGAATTCGGAACTTCGAATTTTATCGGAATCAAGGGAGATAAATATATTACTCCGAAATCGAGCAGTATTCTTGGAAGTATTACTAATAAGAGTCTGGCAACTATTGCTGAGGAATATCTCGGAATGAAAGTTGAGCGCAGACCTATTGCAATAGAGGAAGTTTCTGACTTTGACGAGATAGGGGCAGTTGGAACAGCAGCGGTTGTTACTCCGGTAAACGAACTTCATTTTAACGATAGAATAGTAAAATTCGGCAATTCTTCCGAAGCTGGGGATAAAATCACAAAACTTTATAAAACCCTGACTCAACTCCAGTATGGAGAAATTGAAGATAAATTCGGATGGCTTTATGAGATAAAATAATTCTGCGGAAAACCGCAGAATTATTAATCAGAATTAACTACTTTTTCGGCCTGAATGGCTAGATATTTTACAAGCGACTGTTCGGAAATGTGTCCGAGGTTAACGAGTATAATTCCTATCAGACCGCCTTCTTTTTTCTGTATCTCAAGTGCTTCATTCAGCTGAGCCTGGGTTATTTCTCCTGCATCAACCAGAATATCTCCTAATAGTTGTTTTGCCATAATACTCCTCCGCTTTTGATAGGTAAAATGTTGTTGATAAATATGTGGTAAAATTTATCACTACTGCCATATCGGGAATCTGCTCCCGAACTTTGAAATTATAGCATGATCGAATTAAAAAGTCAACAGAATTGCAAAAATATGCGGAGGTGCTGATGATCAGGATTGTTGCAGAAATAGGAATAAACCACTGCGGAAGTTTGTCAAAAGCCTTGTCCATGATAGAATCTGCTGCAGCAAGCGGCGCTGATTCCGTAAAGTTTCAGACTTTTTCCGCTGATAAATTTTACTCCCGTTACTCATCATCTTATCTGAACAATGCCCCGCTTTCTCCTAATTATGATTTGATTGATTTTTTCAGGAAGTTTGAATTCAAAGAGGAAGATTATATCAAACTAAAAAATGCCGCAGATGAATGCGGAGTCGATTTTTTTTCGTCACCTTTTGATACCGGTTCGATTGAAATGCTTGAGCGTTTAGGTGTAAAAAGATATAAGATTGCCTCAGGTTCGTTAAATGATGTATTTCTAATAGAAAAAATTCTTTCAACCGGAAAAGAAATAATTGCATCTACCGGGCTTCATGAAATTTCCGAAATAGAAAAAAGTGTTCAGTTAATGAAAAGTAAAAATGCTGACTTAACTCTTCTTCATTGTGTATCTCTTTATCCGCTTGCGGATAAAGACGTTAATTTGAAAAGAATGATGCGTCTAAAGGAACATTTTAGTGTTGATGTCGGATTTTCGGATCATTCTCCGGATGCATTATCTTCTCTTTGCGCGGTCTCTCTTGGCGCATCTGTGATTGAAAAGCATTTTAAGACTGAAGAAACAGATCCCGATGCCGGTGTTTCCCTGAATCCGTCCGGGTTTAAAGATATGGTTGACAGTATTCGCCGTATCGAAAATATTACTGGAAGCGGATCTTTTGCAGTTACATCAGATGAAAAAAATATTGCTCGTTCTGCAAATATGAGTTTATGCTCTTTGAAGAGAATAAACAAAGGTGAAAAAATTACAAGAGATTTGCTTTGCGCGAAACGTCCCGGAACAGGTATATCTCCTCTAGATATAGAATCTGTTGTCGGGAAAACGGCACTTGAAGATATTAATGAAGACTATTTGATTGATGCAAAATATATAGTATGAGGTAACAATGAGAAAGTTTATAATATTAATTCCTGTGATACTTGCTTCATGTTCGATGTTTAGGTTTGAATATCGGCACGAAATGAATGAAGATAAAAAGGAAATTTTAAAATCAAGCGCTCTTTCAATAGGTTTGGGAGTAGGTTTTGATACGGCATATGATACAGATTTTTTCTTTTCTACAAAAGAAGTATCTCCTTTAACTGTTTCTTTTACTGCTTATCTCGACAGTCTTCCCGCTGAAACGGTTGCAGACTTATATGTTGAAGCTTACCGAATAAATGAGACATCAAAGTATCTTATGAATCACTATCTGCGCTTAAAGAAATGGAGAGAATATAATTACTTCAAGACAGACGTGTCTAATGCAAATGAGAAATATTATACCGCAATAGATGTCTATTCGCGCAAACGTCTTGCATCGGAAATGTCATCAATTGAAGAACGTAAAAACACTGCTGCACAGAAAGGTATTCTGAATATTCAGGAAAAAGAAAACGTAGTAGACAGTTATTAATTAGTATCTATTTGAGGTTACAAGTTAACCGGCTATTGCTTTGTGAAGTATTTTGTAAGTGTGACAGAATTGCCGGTTTTATTGTATTTAACTGAATCGAAAATATTTTGAGCCATCATAATTCCGCGGCCGTGAAGTTTTGTGTCGTCGGCAATCTCTTTTTTCTTAATTTCATGCTTAAATCCTTTACCTTCATCTGTTATCGTATATTTTGCCGAACTTTCTTCAAGAACATAGGATATGGTAACTTTTTTGTTTTTATATTCAGGTATATTCTGCCTGTGTTGAAGGAGGTTGTAATATTCGCCTTTTATCATTGCTTCAGATTTGTCATCCGAAGAAATCTGAAGATTCCCATGCTCAATTGCATTGATAATTATTTCCCGCAGACCTGTACGGATAAGGGTAATTTCATTTATGTTCATATATCTCGGCAGGTTTCGGACTAATCTATAACTCATGTCTTCGGCTGCAGAAAGGGAATTGTCGATTATGTATGTGTGGCTTTCCTGCGAGAGAAATTTGAGAAGATAATCGTCAGCTACATGCGTCAAAAATCCGATGAGTTCTTTTCTGCCTTCCACGTCAATTTTTTCAAGCCTGATGTTGAAATCACTGTACTTATAATCATGCCGGGTTTTTAACGGAATTTTAAAATTGATTTGTTTGTCAGAATTTAGAGCTTCATTGATTTTTTCTTTCATGAAGCCGCGTTTTATTCCCGAAAAACCATCCTCATAGATATAGTCAAATAAAGTCGAAGCTGATAATTCATGTTCAGAGGTGCTGAGATGCCGGATCAAAGCTTTATTATATGAAAGAAAATTCCCGTTTTCGTCCATGGAAAAAATTGAATCAGGAACACCTTCTGTTAATGTGCGGTATTTATTTTCTGAAATTTTCAGATTGCTGAAAATTTCTTCCGTTTCATTTATCTTTTGCAGAAGTTCTCTGTTAACATGTTCAAGACTTTTGTTTATCATAACGTAACGGTTTGTAAGAATAATCATTAAGGATATGATAAAAAAAACAAATCCGTATTGTGTCAGATAATATCCGTTGTGCATAAAAAGAGAATCTATGATGTCAATAATGCTGAATATGGCGATTATTATTCCGCCGATAAAAATATTTCCCTGAAACGTCTTGAAAAACATTTTTCTAAAAGCTTTTGCTGCATTTTTACTTTGTTTGAAAAAAGCCAAAAATGATTTTGCGCAGGAATGGATAAGGAAAAATGTATAACCGGCAGCTGCCAATCCGGTAAAAGCCTGCCAAGTATAAAGAACTTTGTAAGAGTATGTAAGAGAAAAAGAAAAATTAAGAATAATTGCCAGAAGATTACCTAAAGCAAGTATTTTGCATATAGTACTTATTTTTTTATTAATGCCGGATTCAACGAAAGCGTAAAGTGTCGATGAAAAAAGATAGAGAACCGCAACCTCCATCTTGAAAGAATAGCTTGTATCGGATATTAACGCATATATGTTCGGAGATCTGATGAAAATGTATGCTGAAAGAAGTATTGATAAAAGACCGAAATAAAGCGTATACCGGTCGTTACGTTTATATAAAAATATTGCAAGCTGATATAGTCCTATAAAGAGGTAGAGGGCGATAAGAGAATCGATTATTTTTTTAGAAAATGGTTCTCTCTCAGAGAATGGAGAAATTGAAAAGTCGGATAAATCATGTATACCCCCTTCGTACGACAGCTTATCGCAGATAATTCTGAAAGCTAGTACATTTTTCCCTGGTTTAAGGTGCCTTGAATCAATTAGAACATTTACATTTTTTAAAGTTCGGTATATTTGAATATTACCTGAAGAATCAAGATTGATTTCGGTTCTGACAGGATTTCCATTGATGAAAATTTCAAAATTCTGACCTATCATTGCCATATGAAGATTAAACGGACGTTTTAAGTAGAAATCGGCTTCATTGAGGTAGAAAAAAGTTTTTATTGTATAAGTTTCTGCAGTATTTTTCTCCCAAAAAAATACTGCACTTGAAGAATCATAATTTTTGAAAAGATCATTAATTCTGAGAGTTTTCAGCTTGCCGTTTACGGGTTCAATTTTAATTGCTTGTGATGCCGAATCATTGCCTGCCCAGGATAAATCGAATCCTTTTCTAATATAAAAATCGGATTTTGATAAATCAATTGTCTGGGCATAAGCTGCAAACGATAAAAAAATATATAATAAGCCGATGAAATATTTCACAAATGCTCCGCAAACTTTTACTTAAGCACAACTGGAGTATTGTATTTGTAAAATTTAAAAAGTCAACGAAAAAGATTATCCGATAAATTTTCTATTTCCGACGGATCTGAAAAAAGTGACCATGATGACGGATCTATTTTATCAAAAGCCTTTTTCATTCTGTCAGAATCCCTTGATTCAGCAGATGTGTTTCTGATAAAAATGTGCGGGACTCGTCCGGGATTTTTTCTTGCTATATCTGCATAAATTTCAGGATCTTTTTCAAATGAATCTCCGATAAAAATAAATTTTTTATCCGGAAAATCCTTCATTATACGCAAAATGATCGGTGTCTTGAATTTTTCAGGAGATTCGAATATGCTGAGATATCCGTCTTTTAGACCGAAAGATTTCATCTGAATGAGGCCTTCCGGGAATTTTTCTTTAGTAATAAATGACTGAATTGCCGGGAAAAGCTGCCACGGGGAAGAGGTGAGATATGTAAAATCGGCACCTTTATTTTTCCATGAATTAAGAAGTTTCTGCATTTTAGGAACCGGTTTATATTCGTTTACGAATACATTGCGTAAAAGCTTGCTTTTATCATAAACTTCAGAAATTTTAATCGTGTCATCAATATCTGTTATTACCATTATTCCTTCAGGTTTAATAAGCTTTGCTTTGCCTTCAAATATTCTATCGTCTGATTTGGCTTCGCTTGTAAAACTTATCTCAGCTTCTTCAGGAATAGTGTTTCCGCTATGATTGATTATTGAGTAGAAAATATTAGAAGGAAGCACAATTTCGCGTTCGGTATGTCCATTGGCGTCAGTTACACCTATATTGTAATAAGAAGTTCCAATAAGTGCGGATATGCTTTTTCTGCTTTCCTGATCGATCATAAAAAGACGGAATCTTTCGCTGAAGGTTTTATTTTCTAAATCATTATCGGAAAGATTCATGTGCTTTTTCGCTGTAGATGTAATGATTTTTCGTGCAGTACTGTCAAATTCGGGTTCGCAAACCCATGCATGAACTTTGATGTGAAAGAGATCATTTTTTTTATTGTATGCTATATACGATGGAAAATAATAAAGCTCCTCATCTTTATCAATATTGATTTTGGGCGGTTTTGACGATGCAGAAAATATCGCTGCTGAAATGAATAATGTTAAAATGAGAAATTTTTTCATAATTAATCCTTATGTTTTAAGTGTAAAGCTGATGATGTTTTTTTAGAAAAAACAGGTCAAGAATTATTTACCGAATATCAGTATTGTTGGATGTATATTATGAAAGCTTTGTAAATCTGATTTCCTGCAAAATGTGTTATAAATAATCCTGCTGTAATGAAAGGTGCAAAAGGAAGTTTTATTTTAAGATTTTTTGTTTTTAATAAGGCAATGATAATTCCCGCAGCGCATCCCGTAAGTATTGCACTTTCAAGAGTTATTATGAGTTCATAAAGATCTGAATATAGAGAAATGACTGCTATAAATTTGATGTCGCCCCATCCGATACTTCCCGCAAAAATATATCCGAAGAGAAGAAGAATGGACGATGTAATTGCAAAAATTTTAAGATGATATACTGGATTAGCAGTAAGAAATATAATTATGATTGAAATTATCAGAGCTGCGGCAATTGACAGATTGGATATTCTCATGAACTTAATGTCGAAATAAGCAATCACAAGAGAATTGCATAAGAAAATTCCTTCTGCGATAACAACAGGAGAGATTCCGTTAATATAAACGGAAGCAGTTAAAACAATACCGCATATAATTTCGGAAAGCGGATAAAGGAAGTTTATTTTCGATCCGCATGTGCATTTGCCGCGTGCTGCTAAAAATCCTATTACAGGAATAAGCCTGAGGGGGCTGATGTTTTTTCCGCATGATGTGCAGCGCGAACGTGAAAAAAGAATATCCCTGAGTGAACTTTTTTTTTCAGTAAGCGACCTTTCTGCAAGTGTCATGAAGAAACTTGCAATAAAAGTACCAATTATAAATGTAAGTATATGCAGAGTCATTCGGATATAAATGTTATAGTTAAATATTTTTCATTATTCCCGTTTCTGTTCCTCATTTCACTTATTTTCCCCGGGGAATAACCGTAAGTTGCGATTTTTTCTTTTACACGTCTTATTGCAGCGCTTTCTTCTGTATAATCAGTGAATCCGGATGTGCTTAATTTTACCATTGTATTGCGCATCATTGTTCCTGCAAATGCGTAAAATTCAATTTTAATAATTTCTGAAGAAGTAATAATTCCATTTTCTGCTTTAATTGTAAATTCGAAAGATTCCTTTGCGTTATTTTGATTACGCAAGGCGGATTTTGTTTTTATTTCTATTGATGAAATAAAAAAAGGTTCAAAACTGTCAATGAATTCAATGCTTTTCTTGTTATCTCCGCCCCGGATTTTAAAGAGTCTGATAAAATTCGGTGACGAAGAGGATTCACCGAAAAAAGCTTTCGCATCCCCGAATGAAGCCTGTTCTATGAGAAGATTTTTTTCCGGATTGATAGATAAACCTGCTGAAGATAATATTTCTGCCTTGGGAATTTGAATTTCGTAGATTGTCTTCAGTAATTTGGTTATAACTGCGGTTCTTTCCGAGAGAAAATACTTCCTTGCTAGCATTACGTAAGGTTCAAAATACGGAAAAGACGCAGTTGACGTAATTGTATCTTTCGAAAGCGTGTTGTCCAAAAGATCAATTGCCGAAATAATTTCTCCGGTATTTTTGCCGGATTTTACATTGTTCAGCCTGCAGTAAAATTCTGAAAAAAAAGAGTTGGTGTTGTCAGTAATTGAAACGGTATTTTTCTTTTTAAAAGATTCAATATTTCCTTCTATCACCAGGTTTCCGCATGAACGTGCTGATACAGCGAATACTCTCGGATTGAAGTATTTCAGTGAATCAAAATTTTTCATGTAATCGCTATAGGAAATAATCAGTATATCCGACCGGAAATTTATGAAGTCATCAAGTGCTTCCGATACTGCCGAGCTTTTTTTTATTTCGGATTTTATAGATACTTTAGATAAGTCAGATTCCGGCGCTGTTATGATGCCGCCGTTTGCCGAAAGTATGTTTATAACGTGATAGTATGATGTTGTTCCAATTCTCAGTAAATTGACTTCATGATTATTGTTTTTGCTGAAATACTGTTCCATAGTTTCATATTTTGACTTGTGAGAACAGGACAATACAAGAAGCAGAAAGAAAAATGCTGCGGAAAATGTTTTCATCATAGATTCCCGAAAAGCGACGCGGCTTTATTTTTGTCAGTATGATGTTTGTAGTCCGAATATTCGACAATGGTAAGTTGCGGAGAATTTTTGATTATTTTGGCAATTATTTTTGATCCGGCGGATCCCGATTCGCGGGTTGCTGCGTATTTAAATTCTCTTTTACACCCGGGACATTTATCCATTTCGCCGAATTTGATTCCTGTCGTTTTACAGGCAGGACAGAAACCGTGCAGATCGTCTACAATTATGATGTGATCATCAATTTCTTTTATGTCGAGTTCATGCCAAATACGTATCATGTCCATGATTAGCACCTCTGCCTTAAATTACCTTTGTTCGGGCGGTATTATGAAAACTTTATTGGTGAAACCGAACGTGTATTATCTTGATTTTGTGCTGTCTAAAAGCAAGAAATAATTTTTCTTGACCTTGAAAGTTCAGCGTCAAATATCGCGTCATGAACACAAAAAAAATTGAAGCTGTTATATTTGATTTTGACGGAACTCTTGTTGATAGCGAAGAAAATTATTTTGAAGCAGACAGAATTCTTTTAAAAAAACACGGACTTGATATCGACACTGAATTTAAGAAGCAGTACATCGGAATCGGTGCATTCGAAATGATGGAAGACATAAGGACGAAACATTCCATTGCGGCGCCGACTGATGACTTGGTAAATGAAAAGAATGAAATATATCTTGAGATAGCCTCCAAGAACACAAAAGTATTTCCTGAAGTTGCTGAATTTGTGAAATATCTTCATGCTCATGAATATAAAACAGCAATAGCATCAGGGTCCTCAAAAACCGTAATAAATACTCTTCTTGAGTGCATCGGCTTTTCGGCTTATTTTGATGCAGTGATTTCATCTGAAGAGGTAAACCGCGGTAAGCCTGAGCCGGATGTTTTTCTTGCGGCGGCTGAGCGGCTTGGTGTTTCTCCCGCAAATTGCCTGGTATTGGAGGATTCCGTATACGGTGTTCTTGCTGCGAAAAAAGCCGGAATGAAGTGCTGCGCTATTCCTTATATAAAAGACAAAATTGATGATATTTTTTATCATGCGGATTTGTTTTACGAAGATGAATTTGATTTTAATGAAACAGTGAAATGGCTGAATAAATAAAAAAACCGCCTCTGAAGGCGGTTTTTTTATTTATGTAAGTGTCAGTTTTTTACTACACTATGCAGATGTTCTCAACTTTTCCTGAAGGATGTACTGTTTCTTCATTATCGAAGAAATGGCATTTTTCAGCATTGATGTTAAGAGTAATTTTGTCATTGAGTTTAAAGTTGAAACCAGGGGTTGTTTTCACAACGATTCTGTTTTCACCATTGAGGCTGACGTAAAGAATTATTTCTGAACCAAGAGTTTCAACAACTTCGATTGTACCTGTAGTTGTACTCTGGCTCTCTCCGCCGATGTGAAGGTTTTCAGGTCTGAAACCTGCAGAAACCTGTTTTCCGTCATAAGCTTTAAGTTTAGCCATCTGCGCGTCAGTGAGAGTGATTTTGATTCCGGAACCTTCCGCTACATTTCCTTTGATTGTAACATTCTGGAAGTTCATCGGAGGAGTTCCCATGAAGCCTGCAACGAATTTATTAACCGGATTACCGTAAAGGTTCATCGGAGTATCCATCTGCTGGATGTATCCGTCTTTCATTACAACAACCTTGTCTCCAAGAGTCATCGCTTCAATCTGGTCATGAGTTACATAGATCATTGTAGCCTGAAGCTGATTGTGAAGACGTGCAATCTCAACGCGCATTGTTCCGCGGAGTTTTGCGTCAAGGTTTGAAAGAGGCTCGTCAAAAAGGAAAACCTTAGGATTTCTTACAATCGCTCTTCCGAGAGCGACACGCTGACGCTGACCGCCTGAAAGCTGTTTAGGTTTTCTTGAAAGAAGATTTTCGATATGAAGAATCTGTGCTGCTTCTTTAACACGTTTATCGATTTCATCTTTTGGAACTTTTCTCATTTTGAGGCCGAATGCCATATTTTCGTATATGCTCATGTGAGGGTAGAGCGCATAGTTCTGGAAAACCATTGCAATGTCTCTGTCCTTAGGGTGAACGTCATTTACACGTTTTTCGTCGATATAGAGATCTCCGCTTGAAATTTCCTCAAGACCGGCGATCATTCTGAGAGTTGTAGATTTTCCGCATCCGGAAGGTCCTACGAGAATAACAAATTCTCTGTCATTGATGTCGATATTAACATCGTGAACAGCGTGAAATCCGTTGGAATAAACCTTGTTTATGTCCTTTAAAATTACTTTTGCCATGAAAAGCTCCTTATATTTGTAATGGTGCCTCACTTGTACTATCGGGCTGTGATGTGTCAATCTATTTTTCAGTCGCGCTGGACTGTAAAACCCCCAGTTCAAGAACGAAGTGCAATAGGCAAAAGGGCTTGACTCTGATATTGACGGGAAATAATTGACCAAAGGTGTTGTATGTTTGCTACTGTAAAAACGGCAATTGAAGATCTCCGCTCAGGGAAAATGATAATTCTGGTCGATAATGAAGACCGGGAAAATGAGGGCGATGTTGTAATAGCGGCTGATTTCTGTTCAACCGAAAACATCAATTTTATGATAACCCATGCCCGCGGACTTGTATGTGTTCCAATGGAAGCGTCAATGCTTGATAAAATAGGCATTCCTATGATGTGCCCTGTAAATACCGACACATTTCACACTGCTTTTACAGTTTCTGTTGATGCGAGAGATATTACAACTACCGGAATTTCAGCATCTGACAGGGCAAATACCGTCAAAGCACTTATAAAAGAAGATTCCTCCGCTGAAAATTTTAAACAACCGGGTCATATTTTCCCACTTTCTGCAAAAAAAGGCGGAGTTCTTGTACGTGCCGGTCATACTGAGGGAAGCGTTGATCTTGCGAAAATGGCCGGTCTTACACCTGCCGCTGTAATCTGTGAAATTCTGAATGATGACGGAACCATGGCCCGCCGTGATGCTCTGATAGATTTTGCCAAAAAGCACGGACTGAATATAGTTACTATAGAAGATATTATAAAATTCCGCCAGAAGTCAGAACGTCTTGTTGAAAGAATTTCCGAAGCTAAGCTTCCGACAGAATACGGTGAATTTAATATAATAGCATATGAAACAAAAACGGACAATCTGACTCACGTAGCCCTGGTAAAAGGTGATATCCGCGGGATGGAAAATGTACTGGTCAGGGTTCATTCTGAGTGCCTTACCGGAGATGCTTTTTCTTCCCGCAGATGCGATTGCGGAGATCAGCTTCACAGAGCAATGCAGATGGTTCAAAAAGAAGGTTGCGGAGTTATACTCTACATGCGTCAGGAAGGTCGCGGAATCGGGCTTTCCAATAAGATAAAAGCATATCATCTTCAGGATCACGGACTTGATACTGTTGAAGCGAATATCAAGCTCGGATTTCCGCCTGATCTGCGCGATTACGGAATCGGTGCGCAGATACTTGTTGATCTTGGAATTAAAACCATGCGCCTTATGACCAATAATCCACAGAAAGTGATAGGGCTTGAAGGATACGGTCTTAAGATAGTTGAACGTGTTGCGATTGAAATTGCGGCTCTTGATGATAATAAACATTACCTTTCCGTAAAGCGCGACAAGATGGGACATCTTATAATGGGAAGCGGCGGTGCCTGAAATGGAAGCACTCGATAACATCATTCAGAAGAATCAGATAACTGTAATGGTAATTGACGATGAGGATATTGTCCGTTTTTCATTGCGCAAGAAGCTTGCAAAATTCGGTTATAATGTCATTTCGCTCGATAAAGCCGAAGATGCGCTATATATGCTCAAAAATGAAGAAGTTAAAGTTGATTTTATAGTTACCGATATCAAACTTCGCAAAATGGACGGAATTGAATTTCTGCGTCATATAAAAACCATCGATATTTCCATTCCTGTAATAATTACAGGTCAGGGAAATGTCGACGATGCCATACAGGCTCTCCGTTACGGTGCACGCGATTTTATTAAAAAGCCTATTGATGAAAACGAAATAGCTTCTATAATACGTTCTGAAGTTAAACGCAAAATACAGGAACAGCTGGCTGTCGATATCGGAAAATTCGTAAAAGAGGAAAGACGTGAGTTTATTCTTCCTCTTGACGTTGAAGCCGGTGATGTTTTAGCGCATGAACTGACGAAGAATCTTCACTCAACCGGATTGTTTACCGCATCTGACGCTGAAAATATCGGTGTTGCGCTAAGGGAATCGATTTCAAATGCGATTTTTCACGGGAACCTTGAAATGTCCTCCGACATACGGGAATCGGGCGGAAACAAAGCTTTCAAAGAAGAGTTTGACAAAAGAAGAAACGATCCGTTATACTCCGGAAGAACGGTTCGCGTTTTTTATCATCTTCATCCCGATTTTGTGGAATTCGAAGTCGAAGACGAGGGTAAAGGCTTTAACAGCTCGGCTCTTCCTGATCCGACTGATCCCGAAAACTTTTTCAAAAAAAGCGGAAGGGGAATTCTTTATGTCCGTCTTTATATGGATGAAGTGGAATGGAATGATAAAGGCAACCGCATAAGAATGAGAAAAAATACATCGAGGTAATTGATGCAGAGTATCAGATATGAAAATGGAAGTCTTTTTGTATTGGATCAGACTATGCTTCCTTCTAAAGAAAGCTATAAAGAATTAAAAACATACCGCGACGCGGGTTATGCGCTGGCTGATATGGTTGTCAGAGGAGCATCGCTTTGCGCTATAGTTATGGCTTATGGGATGATTCTTGCGGCTGAAAAAGCCCGCTCGGAAGATGTTGAAATTTTCAGGGAAGATGTTTATGCCGCTCTTGATTTTTTTGAAAAAACCAGAATAAATTCGCCTCTTTCTCATGCTTATCTTGCAAAAATGCGTGAGATGATTCAGAATGAATACTCTATTGAAAAAATAAAAAGTGCGCTAGATAATGAAGTTAAATTGATGACTTCAAGAGAAAAGGAATATTCAAAAGGGCTTGTTGATAAGTGTTCAGGAATCATTTCTGATAATGATTCGATCCTGACATATTCTAATTACGGTGCGCTTGCTTCCGTTTCAGAAGGCTCCGTTATTCCCGTTATATGCGAAGGTGTCCGTGCACATAATAACATTAAGGTATATTGCGCCGAAACCCGTCCTTATCTGCAGGGTGCGAAGCTCACCGCGTGGGAATTTAAAAAACATGGAATAGACGTTACGGTTATTACTGATAATGCCGCTGCTTTTATGATGAAAACAGGAAAAATTAATAAGGTTATAACCGGTGCGGACAGGATTGCGAAGAACGGCGACATCGTTGCGAAAATAGGAACATATATGCTGGCGCTTTCGGCAAAAGCGAACAATGTTCCTTTTTATGTAGCTGCTCCTTCATTTTTGGTAGATGATTCGCTTATAAAAGGAAGTGATGCCGCAATTGAAGAGCGCCCTATAAGCGAGGTTGCACACCTTTCGGATATTACTGTTGTTCCTGAAGGAATAAAAATAATCAATCCGGTTTTTGATGTAACAGAAGCTGCCCTCATTACAGCACTGGCAACAGAGAAGGGGATAGAGAAAAATCTTGCTTCTGCCGGAACTTCGGCGATAGCTTAATATGAACGGCATTTTTAAATATATTCTTGTTCCTGTTGACGGTTTCTGTTCAAGAGTTCTTGCAGCTGTCGGTGCGCTTGCTCTTGTTCAGTTTCCGAATTTTGTAGTTCATTATCTGCAAAGGCTCGGCGGACATATTGACGAACTTAAACGCATGCTTGATCAGTATAATCAGGCTGCTGCCATGACCGGCAAAACATTCGAGCAATATGTCATTCTTCATAAAACATCGAATGTTCCGGAAATAGCCCAGACCGGAAGAATAATTGAATCAAGTGCCGAAAGATATCTTGAACTGAAAACGGCGCTTGATCAAATATCTCAAAGTCCTTCGTTTTTGAAGTTTTTTGCGTTTTTGAAAAATGCCGATTACGAAATATTTAAGAGCACACTGGTTAATTATACTCCCGGATTTTCATTTAATTCGGAATGTATCGTTTATGCTTTGGCCGGTCTTGCCGTCGCGTCACTTTTTTATTTTATTCTTAAAATAATGCTGAAAATGCTTTTTGATAAAATATCAAATCCGCCGCGCAAAAACTGATAAACCAAAATTATTTGAAGAATATATCGTGCTGTCTGCGTTTATTGTTCTTATCGTGTTCTGAAAAGAACTTTTCGCCTGTAAGCGGATCGAATCCGGTATAATAAGTTACTGAAGAAATTGTTCCGGGAAGAGGAATGAATAACTGTACCTGGTTCGGTACAAACTTCAGAAGACGGAAAATTTTATCTTTCATTTTTTTCATGTCGTTTTCGGTAGAACCCGGATGTGCGCTCATAAGATAAGGAATTATGAAGCGTTTGATTCCGAGTCTTTTTGTTGATGCAAAATATTTTTCTGCGAATTTATCAAATGAGCAGACGGGTTTTTTCCTCATGGCGCGCAGTGTCATTTCTTCAGTGTGCTCGGGAGCGACTTTGAGCTGACCGCTCACTCTTTTCTCGATAAACTCATCAAGCAGTTCCGGATTGTCATTTATGAAAAGATCATAACGTATTCCCGAACCGATAGTAAGGTGTTTAACTTTCTTGACCGAATCGATTTTACGCATCAGCTCAAACCATCTTTTATGACTGGTTTTGAGATTTTTGCAGCGCGCGGGATAAAGACAGCTTTCACGTGCGCATTTCCAGCCGTTTGAACAGTCAGTGCCGTACATGTTTGCTGAAGGTCCGCCGAGATCAGTTATATGTCCTTTGAAATAATTCATTGAAGCAATTTTTTCTGCTTCGGCTATACAGCTTGCACCACTTCTCGATATGATTCTTTTGCCCTGATGCATAAATATAGAACAGAAAGAGCATCCTGAAACGCAGCCTCTGTGAGAATTGATTGAGAATTTAATCATTTCAAAGGCAGCGATTTTTTCATTGCCGTATTTTGGATGAACTTTGCGCGAATACGGAAGAGAATACACAAGATCAAGATCGCTTTGTGAAAAAACTTTCTGCGGGTATGAAACCAGATAGCGTGTACCGGATTTTTGTGATATCATTTTATCACGGTTTAAATAAGTTATTCTGAAAGCTTCTGCAAATTTTTCCTTTGATGTAAGAGCTTCTTCTTCGGCCGGAAGCTGTTCGGAATTCTCGGGAGCATTGCTTGAGAAGATCATAGTTCCTTCGATGCCTTCTGTTTTTTCCCCGGAACTGAGTCTTTCTGCATATTCGAGACATGCGAATTCTCCCATACCATGAACGAGAATATCTGCACGCGAATCTGCAAGTATCGAACGGCGGAGTTTTCCGCTCGTAAAATCGTAATGCGCGAAACGCCGCATCGAAGCTTCTATTCCGCCGATTAATACCGGAGTTTCCTTGTCTATCTGCTTGATGAGATTGCAGTATTTTATAAGTGCTCTGTCAGGTCTCTGAGTTGCCATCGATTCGGGAAGGTAAGGGTCATCGTTTCGGATTTTTCCGAAGGCGGTAAATTTCATGAGTGATGAGTCAACATTTCCTGATGATACACCATAGAAGAGTCTGGGTTTTCCGAAAGAAGCGATTTTCTGAACATCATCATCTTTGAGCGCGTCGCATACAGCAACTCGGAACCCGTGATGTTCAAGAAAACGTCCGATTACGGCTGTTCCGAAAGAAGGATGATCGATATAAACATCACCCGTCAAAAGAAGAATATCTATGTAATCCCAGCCCAGTTTTTTTAATTCTTCCGGGCTTGCGGGAAGAAATTCGCATGGGCTTTTAGAAATCACCTTTGATAAACATCCTTTTTTGAAGAGATTCAGCTTTTTCTTTTCCGTCAATAAGTTCGATAATTTTAAGCGTGAAAAGAGCAGTGACTCCGGCGCTTCTTCCTGTTATTATTTTGCCGTCAACGGTTACATCTTCATTTGTAAATTTAGAATGAGTAATTTCCTTTTCATCTCCCGGAAAGCATGTGAATTTTTTTCCGTCGAGAATTCCGCTTCTTCCAAGAGCAATCGGAGCGGCGCATACTGCACCGATAATCCCGCCTGCCGCGTAGATTCTCTGAATAAAAGACATTACCCGGTCATGATCACGCAGATTTGTGCTGCCCGGCATTCCGCCCGGAAGAATAAAAGCTCCGAATTCCTCAAAACGTATTTCAGTAAGAATCTTGTCGGCGGTAATTTGAATTGAATGCGCGCCTGTTACAATTTTATTTTTAAGTGATGCGGTTGTGACAGTATGTCCTGCACGGCGGAGCATGTCGATGATTGTTACGGCTTCGATTTCCTCGAAACCTTCCGCAAGCGGTACCAATATATTCATAGATCCTCCTTAATTGTGTCCTGATTTTGATTTATGAAGAAAATAAAGCCCTGTTGAAAGAGCAAAAATTGAAAGTGCAAGATATATCATGTCGAGCGCTGTTGAAAAATTCTGAGCACGGTTAAGAACCATCTGAAAATATTTAACAATGAGGGCCATTATTATAACCTGCGCAATTTTATCTTTGAGCACATCGAGGGAACCGATGTTGAGAATGCTTGAAGCTTCACTTTTCTTTGCGGTATCGATGTGTGAAATAAAAAGCTCATAAAGACCGAAGCTGAAAAGAATTAGAACCACTGCTATGAGATAAACGTCAATTGCTCCTATAATGTTTACTATTACAAGAGTGTGAATGTCTATCGAATGATTTCCGCCGAGATAATATACAATATCCTTTAAAGTAAAAAGAATGTCTTTGCTCGCCAGAACGAATAAAATAAATGAAGCAATAAGACTTGATACAACCGCGAAAAGAACCAGAAACCTTCCGCTCCAGAGAAAATGTTCAAATATTTTTTCTATATTAAAAGTGCGGCGTTTGTCGTTTTTAAGATATTTGCTTTTTTTCATATTTCCCCTTTATTATTTAATTCTCAATTCAGTCCGGCATCCCTGTCAAGGTGTTTATCTTCTGAAACTACTTCAAATTTTTCTATCCGTAAGCTTATTTTTCTTTTCAAAAAATGTTTGCTATTATCGTTTGACTGTTTTCCAATTAGTCAAGCGGAGGAATTTTGAGAGCCGAAACTGTTTTTATCCTTATTGTTGCCATTCTGATTGCTGATTTTATTCTGGAAAGGATTTTATCCTTTCTTAATTACAAAAGTCTCGGAAAATCCGTTCCTGATGAACTTAAAGGAACATATGACGAAGAAAAATATGCCAAACAGCAGAAATACGAAAAGGAAAATATCCGCTTCTCTGTTATATCGTCAGTGTTCAGTTCAATTCTTATTTTTTTGATGCTGTTTTTCGACGGATTTGCCTTTGTTGATTCATTTGCAAGATCTGTTTCAACAGACCCGGGTTTTAGCGCATTGATTTTTTTCGGAATTCTGCTTATATCGTTTGATCTTATTAATAGTCCTTTTGAGATATATGACATATTTGTTATTGAGCAGAAATACGGATTCAATAAAACAACTCCGCTTACATATTTTCTTGATAAGATTAAAGGCTGGCTTATCGGCGGAATAATAGGCGGGATAATTCTTTCTCTCATAGTTATTTTTATTCAGAAATTTCCTGATACTTTCTGGATATTTGCGTGGATAACAATCACTGTATTTATGATTTTCTTCACGATGTTTTATTCATCAGTAATCGCGCCGCTTTTTAACAAGCAGACTCCTCTTGAAGAAGGAGAGCTGAAAAGCGGAATAACTGCTTTTGCTCAAAAAGCCGGATTTAAACTCGATAATATTTATGTAATAGACGGTTCGAAAAGGACTACAAAAGCAAATGCTTATTTCAGCGGACTTTTTTCAAAAAAAAGAATCGTGCTTTTTGACACTCTGATTAAGGAACTTACTCCGGGTCAGATCATTGCGGTTCTTGCTCATGAAATCGGGCATTATAAAAAAAAGCACACTCTTATGATGATTCTTTTTTCCGTTATTCAGACCGGCGGTCTTTTGTTTGTTTTAAGTCTTTTTATCGGCAACAGTGTTCTGTCTTCGGCTTTGGGAGCGGAGGCGCATTCTATTCATATGGCTATAATCGCTTTCGGTATTCTATATGTTCCCATATCTACAATAACAGGTATTTTTCTGAACATGCTTTCGCGGAAGCATGAGTATGAAGCTGATAATTTCGCATCAAAGTATTTTTCAGCTGAAGAACTTTCCGGTGCATTGAAGAAGCTTGCAGAGAACAATCTTTCAAATCTGACTCCGCATCCGCTTTATGTTTTTTTTCATTATTCGCATCCGCCTATCGGAGAGAGAATAAGGAATCTCATGAACCGTTTGTGATATGCAATCTTAATAAAAAAAGCTTGCAAAATACAAGTCAAGTATCAAAGTGACTGTAATTTCTGATGTTGTCAAAAGCTGTCCCGAAGGACAGCTTTTTATTTTACTGTGGGTCTGAGGTATTTGTTGGATAAATTCACAAAAGCGGATGTTGAAAAGCTTATTTATAGAGCATGCGAACTCTGCGGTTTTGAAGTTTATGAACAGAATATTCAGCTTAGGAAAGGCAGTGCGGTAATTACTGTCAGAATTGATAACGGTTCAATAGTTTCGCATGAAGACTGCGTAAAATATACGGCTAAACTTAATTCACTTATCGAAGATTCCGGAATCGAGGATAGTTACACTCTTGAGATTTCCTCGCCGGGTTTGAAGCGCAAAATCCGTTCAAAAGCAGAATTTGTCCGTTTTTCCGGTGCTCCGGTCAAAATTATTCTCGGCGGAGAAAAAGGCGGAGCAGTAAAAGGAAAAATTGTTTCTGCCGGTGATGAATCTGTTGTTTTGAAAACAGAAAAGGGAATGGAAGAGATTTCCTATAATGATATAAAAAATTCGAATCTTGATTATTAAAGGGTTTAATTATGAATGCAAAATTCTTTGACGCACTCCAGTCTGTTGTTTCCGAGAAAGGGATTACCAGGGAACATATTGAAGACATTGTTAAAACGGCTATTGAATGCGCCTACCGCAAGCAGTTCGGCACAACAGATGATATGAAGGTTGTTTTTGACCGTTCTTCAAATTCAATGAAAATAGTTACAAAGAAAATGGTTGTTAGACGCCCTGATGAATCCGGACGTCAGATCGGCTTTGAAGAGGCGATCAAAAAAGACAAAGATATCCAGCTTGGTGATGATGTCGAGGTTGAAGAGGATCCTTTCAAGGTTTTCAGCCGCATCGCTTCTCAGACGGCCAAACAGGTCATGATGCAGAAGATCAAAGAGCTTAAAAAGAATATTATATTTGATGATTTCAAAGAAAAAGAAGGCGATCTCATCAACGGATACATGCAGCGCCAGGTTAAGAAAACCATATTTGTTGATATAGGATACGGCGAGGTTGAAGGTGTTATTCCTCAGAGAGAGCAGTCGAGCCGCGAGCATTTTAAGACAGGCGACAGAATAAAAGCGCTTGTATGGACTGTAGAAAAAACAAACCGCGGACCGAATATTGTTTTGACTCGCGCGCGTCCTGAATTTGTTGCGAAGCTTTTTGAAATGGAGATTCCTGAAATATATGACGGAATAGTCCGTATTGAGAAAATCGTCAGAGAAACCGGAATGAGAACAAAGGTCATGGTTTCGAGCCGTGACAGGGATGTTGACTGTGTCGGTGCATGCGTCGGTATGAAGGGAAGCCGAATTCAGGCAATTGTCCGTGAGATTGAAGGAGAGAGAATTGATATCATAGAGTTCTCCCGCGACAGCAAAACTCTTGCGGAAAATGCGTTGACACCTGCAAAAGTCAAAGAAGTAATAGAAACCAGAACAGGAAAAGTCATTGCAATCGTTGAAAATGAACAGAAAATGATTGCGGTGGGGAAAATAGGCCATAACGTAAGACTCGCTTCCGAACTCTGCGGTTTTGAAATTACGGTGATGACAGAGGAAGAATATAGAAATTTTCTCAACTCAGACGAGTCCCGTTCATTGTTCGGACAGCTTTTCTCGGACGATGTCGAAGATTATACTCCGCTTCAGGAGCTTGGTCTTAAGGCAAGATATATTGAACTTCTTGAAAAAGGAGGAATATTTTCAGTCGAGGATCTTGTTCAGAAAAGTGTTGATGACCTTAAGGATATTGACGGCATAGGAGAAAAAACGGCAAAAGAAATTTGGGAAATAGTTGATAGCATGGTTGATTTTGACGACGACGAGGAATCGGAAGACGTTGAAAAGGCTGATGAAGGTGAGGAGCCTTCTGAAGATGAAAGCAAGTAATATAAAATAAATTATCAGGATTTTCATGAAGATAAGCGAAGTTGCAAGGAACAGTTCAGTCAACGAGAATGACATTAAGTCAATTTGTAAGGATCTCGGGATTCAAATTTCGGGTGATGATGGCGAAATTTCGTCAAATGATGCGGTATACGTAAAAACCCGCATTGAATCACTCAAAGAGGAGAGGGCAAAACAGGCTGAACAGAAGCTTTCCGTGAAAAAGAAAATCCGGCTCAAGCAGAAAGTCGATATTAGTTCTCATACAGCAAAAGAAGAAGCTATGCAGGCGGAACAGGCTGAGAAGGCTGCTCCGGCAGAAACACCTTTTCTGGAAAAGAAACCTGCGAAGTCAGTTGATGCGCCGGTTTCTCCTTTTGGAGATTCCAAACCGCAACGGTCGGCTGAAAGACCGGAACGTCCGCAGGGAGATAGACCGCAAGGTGACAGACCTCAGGTTGCTAGACCATACGGAGATCGTCCACAGGGAAGCAGACCATACGGCGACAGACCTCAGGGGAATCGTCCATATGGTGACAGACCACAGGGCGACCGTCCACAGGGAAGCAGACCATATACTCCTGGACAGGGCGGAAACAGACCATATGGTGACAGACCACAGGGCGACCGTCCACAGGGAAGCAGACCATATACTCCTGGACAAGGCGGGAACCGTCCGTATACTCCTGGACAGGGCGGAAACAGACCGTATACTCCTGGACAAGGCGGCGGTCAGCGCCGTGAAGGCGGTTTTAACAGAGGCGGATCTTTTGGAAACAGAGGTCCGCGTCCGACAGGCGGAAGACCGCAGGCAAATGAAGGTTTTTCAACTGAACTCGATCAGACAAAGGGCGCTGATAGAGGAAAAAGAAAAGAACGCGATAAAGAAAAAGATATAAAAAAGAGCCGCTTTGCAGAGCTTTCCGCAAAGGAAGCTGCGGAAAAAGCATTCCTCGCAAAAAAGAAAAAAGAACTTCGTGACGCTGAAGTTTCTATTCCTAAGAATATTGATATTACAGAGACCGTTTCGGTAGGTGATCTTGCTAAGAAACTTAATGTTAAGGCAAGTGATGTTATCGCAAAACTCATGAAGCTTGGTTTTATGGCTACAATAAACCAGGTTCTCGATGCCGAGACTGCAGAGATTCTTGCAAGTGAATACGGTACTCAGGTTAAGGTTGTTACTCTTTATGAAGAAACGGTTATCCGTGAGGAAGAAGAGGACAATGCAGTCGATAATATTCACAGACCGCCGGTTGTTGCCGTTATGGGTCATGTCGATCACGGTAAAACAAAGCTTCTTGACGCAATCAGAAGCGCTAATGTCATCGATCAGGAGTTTGGCGGAATTACTCAGCATATAGGAGCTTATCAGGTTGATGTTCATGGTCAGAAGGTAACTTTCTTTGATACACCTGGTCACGCGGCTTTTACTACGATGCGTGCCCGCGGTGCTAAAGTCACCGATATGGTAATTCTTATAGTTGCGGCAAATGACGGTGTAATGCCTCAGACAGTTGAAGCTATCAATCATGCGAAGGACGCTAATGTTCCTATCATAGTTGCTATCAATAAAATAGATCTTCCTGAAGCTAATCCGCAGAAGGTGCGTGAAGCATTGACTGCTTATGAAATCGTTCCTGAAGAATGGGGCGGAAAGAATCTCTTTGTAGAAATCAGTGCTAAGCAGAAAATAAATATCGAAGGACTCCTTGAAGCTGTTCTTATGCAGGCTGAAATCCTTGATCTGAAGGCGAATCCGAATATCCGCGCAAAAGGAACTATTATTGAATCCAAGATAGAGCACGGGCGCGGAACTGTATGTACTGTTCTTATTCAGAACGGTTCACTTAGAGTCGGTGATTTTATTGTTGCAGGTGTCTATTCTGCGAAAGTGCGTGCGATGTTCAATGACAGAGGCGAGGCTATTGAAGTTGCCGGACCTTCTACTCCTGTTGAAATTCTCGGTATTGACGGAATTCCGTCAGCCGGTGATCCTTTTCAGGCAGTTGTCAGCGACAGATACGCGAAACAGATTGGTCAGAAACGTCAGGAACTTAAACGTGCTGAATCTGCTAAACAGTTTAAAAAAGTTACACTTGAATCATTTAACGATATGATCAAAGAGGGTGCGGTTCAGGATCTCAAGATCGTCATTAAGGCGGATGTTGACGGTTCGGTTCAGGCCCTTAAAGACGCTCTTGAAAAACTTTCAACTGATGAAATCAGAGTTAAGGTTATTCATGCGGGAGCAGGCGGAATAAACGAAAGTGACGTTATGCTTGCTTCGGCATCGAATGCAATTGTTATCGGTTATCATGTGCGTCCTCTTCCAAAGATCGCGGATCTTGCCGAAGCTGAAAAAGTTTCGATCAAGATGTACAATATCATTTTTGAAGTAACAGATGATATTAAGAAAGCGATGGAAGGAATGCTTGCGCCGGATATCATTGAAACAATTACAGGTCATGCTGAAGTTAAACAGATATTCAAAGTTTCAAAAATCGGTACTATCGCGGGATGTATTCTCGTCGACGGAAAGATTCAGAGAACAAACAAAGTCAGAGTTATCCGCGAGTCGGTTGTGGTTTTTGACGGAGATCTTAAATCGCTCAAGCGTTTCAAAGATGACGCCAATGAAGTTCTCGGCGGTCAGGAATGCGGTATCGGCGTAAATAATTTCAATGATGTCCGTGTTGATGATACCATTGAGTTCTACAAGCTTACGGAAGTAGCTAAGAAGCTCGGGGTATAAATGGCATCTTATAGAAAAGAAAGGCTTGAAGAGCTGATAAAAAGAATAATCGGCGATCTTCTGATCAAAGGGGTTATAAAAGACCCGAGAATAGGGTTTGCAACTGTTGTGAAGGCGGAACTCAATGATGACCGCACTATCGCAACTGTTCATATATCGGTAATCGGCGGAGCCGATGAAAAAAGAAAGACTATAAAAGGTCTTAATGCCGCTGCAGGGTTTGTAAAATTTCATCTTGGAAAAGAAATGCAGATCAAGACTATTCCCGATGTGAATTTTGTCTATGACGACTCAATCGAAAAAGGTCTTGGTGTTGTAAATCTCATTGACGGACTGGCTAAAGAAAAAACTTCCGACGATGAATGATGTAATTTTATTGATAGACAAACCGGCAGGTATAACGTCTTTTGACGCGATAGCCCGTGTAAGGAAACTTCTGCGGGTTAAAAAAATAGGTCATTCTGGAACTCTCGACAAAGCCGCAGAAGGCTTGATTGTCGCAGCCACCGGGAAAGCAACACGTCTCACGCGTTTCTTTCTTGAAAGCGACAAAAAATACACTGCGGTGATAAAGCTGGGTGAATCGACGGATACGTACGATTCTGACGGTGTTCCGGTCGCCGCTTGTGATACATCCTTTTTAACAGAAGAGATGATTACGGGTGCCCTTCTTTCCATGAAGGGAAAACAGCTGCAGATCCCTCCGCGGTATTCCGCGCTTAAAGTCAACGGGGTTAGAGCTTCCGACCGGGTCAGAAACGGAGAACAAATCGAGTTATCTCCGAGAGCAATAGAAATCTATTCAATCGATATAAAGTCGGTAAATCTTGCCGATATGACAGTCCGCGCAGAGATATTCTGTTCAAAAGGAACGTATATACGTTCGATTGCACGGGATCTCGGTGAAAAACTTTCTGTCGGCGCGCATCTTGCTTTTCTGAGAAGAACTGTATCGGGAAAATTCAGCGTAAATGACGCAATTAAACCCGATGAATTCGGAGAAGCTTTTTCATCAGGGCGTACTTCTTTCATTGTTTCAATGGAAAGCGCCGTTGATTGGATGCCTTCAGTTTCGCTTTCGGCGGAATTATCTGCGAAAGTTAAAAACGGACTGATAATGCATCCTGAACAGGTTGGATATGCGGGCATGTCCGAATTTGCACTCTTTGATGAGTCTCAAAAACTTATTGCAATTGCCCGAAGGGACGAAAAAGATGGGCTGTTAAGCTATCTTTGCGTTTTTAACTAGCTGCGAAGCGGCAAAAAAATAATTATCAAATACGGGAGTATTTATGACAAGCAAAGCTGAAATCATTACAAAATTCAAAAGACACGAAGGCGACACAGGCTCAGCGGAAGTTCAGATCGCGCTTCTTACTGAAAGAATCAATCACCTTACTGAGCACTTCAAAACTCATGCAAAAGATTTCCATTCAAGAAGAGGTCTCCTCAAGCTTGTTGGTCAGAGAAGAAGACTTCTTGATTATTACAAAAGGAAAGACATCAGCAAATACAGAAGCCTTATCGAGTCGCTCGGTCTTAGAAAATAATCGGCCTCAAACAAGGAGTAATTATGATCCACGAAGTTGGAGTAGAAATTGGCGGAAAAACGATAAGTTTTTCAACGGGCGAACTTGCAAAGCAGGCTGACGGTTCGATTTTATGTTCTATGGGCGAGACTTCAGTTCTCGCCACAGCTGTTGCCGACAAGAAGCCTTCTGCCGACAGGGATTTTTTCCCTCTAAGCGTTGAGTATAAAGAAAAATATTATGCTGCCGGCAGAATGCCGGGCGGTTATATTAAAAGAGAAGGACGCCCTGCCGATCACGAAATTCTTGTGTGTAGAATAACTGACAGACCTTTGCGTCCGCTTTTCCCTAAAGATTTTCTAAACGAAGTTCAGATAGTAATATCAACGCTTTCATCAGACAGAAAACAGCCTTCGGATGTTCTTGCAATTAACGCAGCATCTGCCGCAGTTACAATATCGGGTATTCCTTTTCACGGACCTGTCGGAGCTGTGCGTGTAGGACGCATTGACGGTCAGTTTATCGCGAATCCTGATGTTAATCAGATAGAAAAAAGCGATATCGACCTGATGGTTGCCGGAACAGTGAATGCTGTTACAATGATTGAAGGTTCTTCAAAAAATGTAACAGAAGAAGATGTTCTCAATGCTGTTATGTTTGCGCATGATAATATCAAAAAGATATGCGCAGTTCAGAGTGAGCTGAAAGCTAAATGCGGCAAGCCGTTTATGAGCTATGTCGGTGCAAAAATTAATGAAGAAATATTCAATGCAGTAAAATCAAAGTATCTTTCTGAAATTGAAAAACTGAGTGATGTACTTGAAAAGAAAGCACGTGAAGACGCATTCAATGCCATCGTTGTAAAAGCACAGGCAGAATTAGCAGAAACATATCCTGACGGCGCGAAAGATATTTATAATGCCGTTCATGATATTGACCGCGACATCGTCAGAAGAAGAATAATATTCGACAAAAAACGCGCCGACGGAAGAAAGCTTGATGAAGTGCGTCCTATTTCTGTTAGAGCCGGAATTCTTCCGCGTGTGCACGGTTCGAGTCTTTTTACTAGAGGTCAGACTCAGAGTATGGGCATCGTAACGCTCGGTTCTGAAAAAGATGTTCAGAAAGTTGACACGATGAACCGCGAAGAAGTAAAAAGATTTTTCCTCCATTATAACTTTCCGCCGTTTTCAGTCGGTGAAACAGGAAGAATAGGTTCAACCGGAAGACGTGAAATCGGTCACGGAATTCTTGCTGAGCGTGCTCTTCAGTGGACGCTTCCTGAGTCTTCAAAATTTCCCTACGCGATAAGACTTGTATCCGAGGTTCTTGAATCAAACGGATCTTCTTCGATGGCAACTGTATGCTCGGGTTCGCTTGCATTTTTTGACGCCGGTATTCCTGTAAAGGCTCCTATCGCGGGTATTGCAATGGGTCTTGTAATGGAAGAAGGAAAGCACGCGGTATTAACTGATATTCAGGGAATCGAGGATCATCTCGGCGACATGGATTTTAAAGTAGCCGGAACAAAAGAAGGTATCACAGCTTTTCAGCTTGATATCAAGATTGAAGGAATCACTCCTGAGATCATGAAAGAGGCTCTTGCTCAGGCAAAAGAAGGAAGACTTCATATTCTTGAAAAGATGAATGAAGTTATTTCTGAGCCTAACAAGGAACTTTCACCTTATGCTCCAAGATTCAAGAAAGTCAGCATTCCTCAGGATAAGATCGGCGGGCTTATCGGGCCAGGCGGAAAAAATATCAGAGGCATTGTTGAATCTACAGGCGCTGATGTTAATGTTGCCGAAGACGGTGAAGTTTCCGTTTACGCGATTGATCTTGAATCTCTTGAAAAGGCTGTCCGCATGGTTCAGCTTTCGGTTGCCGAAGTTGAAGCCGGAAAAATTTATGACGGTGTTGTTAAACGCGTTATGGAATACGGCGCTTTTGTTGAAGTTCTTCCTGGAAAAGAAGGTCTCCTTCATATTTCCAAGCTTGATCATAAGCGTGTTGCGAATGTTACTGATGTAGTCAATATAGGCGACTCCGTAAAAGTAAAAGTTCTAAACATCGATAAAACCGGAAGACTTGATCTTTCGAGAAAAGATGCAATGCCTGCACCGGAAGCGGAGACTGAATAATTGTTTCGTAAATTTACCTTATCCAACGGAATCACCGTTTTACTTCAAAAAGTAGACGGTGTGGTTTCCGTATCAAGCGGGCTGTGGCTTAGAACGGGGTCAAGAGATGAGAATGCCAATGAATGCGGTTATGCTCATTTTCTTGAGCACATGCTCTTTAAAGGCACGGCAAAATATTCCGCTCAGGAAATGGCACGTATGGTTGACCGCGTAGGCGGTCAGCATAACGGAGCTACCAACAAGGAATATACCTGCTATTATATCAATATTATTGCAGATCATTTGGAGATGAGTCTCGAACTTATTTCCGACATGTTTTATAATTCTCTTTTTCTTGAAACTGACATTGAAAAGGAGAAAGGGATTATTCTTGAAGAGATTAGAATGTATGAAGATTATGCCGATGAGCATGTTCTTGATACGTTTACCGAAAGCATGTTTGCCGGTCATCCTTTGGCTCATAATATTCTGGGAACGCGTGAAAGCATAGCTTCTATCACACGCGAAAAACTCATGAATTTTTATGAGAGGGAATACCGCAACGATAAGGCGGTAATTTCCATTGCCGGAAATTTTGATATTTCAGAAGCCGAGCGTTTGGTTAAAAAATATTTTTCAGAATCAAAAGGCTCTTCAGTATTAATAAAGCAGAATTTTTCTTATGGCAGAATATACAGAAAGCATATTGAACGCGAAATAGAACAGGTTCATTTCGCGCTGGGTTTTGACGGTTTGCCGAAGACTCATGAAGACCGTTATTCTCTATTCCTTTTAAGTACCATCTTCGGCGGCAGTTCTTCGAGCAGACTTTTTCAGAATATCCGAGAACGAGAAGGATTGTGTTATTCTGTTTTCAGTTTCCACAGTTCATATTCGGATAACGGTCTTTTCGGGGTTTACTGCAGCGCTTCTCCGGAAAAATTTGAAAAAGCCAAATCATTGATTCTTGATGAATGCCGCCTTTTGAGCGAAAAAGGCATTAGTGAAGATGAACTTGCGGATGCAAAGAGCTATTTGAAGGGAAGTCTGGCTCTAAGCATGGAAAGCGTCGAAGTCAAAATGGGGCACAATGCTCTTGAAGAGATGACTTTCGGACGGAAGTATTCTTTTGAAGAAGTTTGTCATTTTATTGACAAAGTAAAGGGCAGTGATATAGAGAGAATAATTAAATTGATTTTCGCTTCAAGGGAAGTCGGTTATATCTCGATCGGACGGATTGAAAAGCCGGATGATTCAATACTCTATTTATATTGAGGAATTTTATGGCAAGAAATGATCTTCTCAACAGCACAATCGGCGAAGGCTCGGTTTTTGAGGGCAAGTTTTACATAAGCGGTTCTCTTAAAATCGACGGAAAATTTGAGGGTGAGATTAAGACTGATGACGAGCTGGTTGTCGGCGAATCAGGGAAAGTTAAGACAAATATTGAGGCGAGATCAGTGGTTGTTGCCGGTGTTGTCGTCGGAAATATTACTGCACGCGAAGAAGTCCGTCTTCTTGAAACTGCAAAGGTTCTTGGAGATATTTATGCTCCGAGCATAAATATTATGAAAGGCGTTGTTTTTAAGGGAAATACCTGTATTACAGGCGCTCACAAGCGCGATGTTGAAAAATTTATCGAGGATAATTATTCCGGGGTTACTACCAAGGAAAATAAATAGTTCTGGACTTTCTGACGATAATAAAAAAGTATCGTTAACAAAATGAAAGAATTTCAGATTAAATTATTCGGCTTACGAAAGATTTCATTTTCCCGCTTCGAGGATAATTTAATCCTCGTTATCTATACTGCGAGAAATGTTAAAGTAAAACGTATTAGTTCACCGTTTGTTTTTCACTGGCGAAAGACTTTGGCTGTAGCAGCCGGAGTCTTTTTTATGTCAATGGCTTCTCTTGCCGCGTCAATCGTATACATGTCAAGAGGTGATACTCATATTGTTCAGGAAGAAGACGAAAAATTAAAAGATTCCATAGTTTATTCTGAAGATACGAATTATTCCGATCCTGAAGACTCTTCATCTTTGAAAATATCCCAATATAAGGTAAAAGACGGAGATACTCTCGGCGAGATAGCGAAAGAATACGGTGTGTCTGTTGATACTATCTGCGGATCAAATAAACTTCCGTCTTATGACATTATACATGTCGGACAGGTGCTGAATATTCCGAATAAAGACGGAATAGTATATAAAATAAAAAAAGGCGATACCATTCAGCGAATCGCTTCAAATTACAAAGTTAATGCGGATAAAATTGCTGCTGAAAATAATCTGACTTATACAACAGTTCTTACAACCGGCACTGAGATCTTTATTCCGGATGCCAAACCCCAGAATATTATTGCAGCATTCATGTGGCCGGTTTCGAGCCGCCGCATAACCAGCAGTTTCGGCTGGCGGATACATCCGATACGCGGCGGAAGACATTTTCACAGCGGAATTGATATAGGTGTTGTATTTGCTCCGGTGAGAGCGTCAAAATACGGTAAAGTTACATACGCAGGCTGGATGGGCGGCTATGGAAATGCGGTTGTCATCGCGCATCCGGGCGGGCATAAAACTCTGTACGGACATCTTTCCAGAATATATGTAAGACGCGGCCAGTATGTTAAACAGGGTCAGGGAATAGCCCAGAGCGGAAATTCCGGGCTTTCTTCCGGTCCACATCTGCATTTTGAAATCATCAGAAACGGCAATACGGTAAATCCGCGTAAATACCTCAGATAGATAAAAAAATTATTTTTTGTTTTAAAAGAATCTTTTAAGGGAGTAATTTTGAATAAAAAAAATATTGGTATTTTGATTATTTTCAGCCTTTCTATATTCAGTATTTTTTTTGAATTAACAAATGCCGCTGATTCAGATGAAATATTGCAAATGACGGTGGATGAAGAATATAAATCGAAAGATATAGTATTTTATTATAATAGTATTCTTCAGTCAAAAAAAAGTCTTTTTAGAATTATTCGGAAATCCGGCGATGAACCTGAAATCTTAGCTCCGATTTCAAAAGCAGATAAAGAAAAATATCCAGGGTATGCTGAAGTTGATAGAAAAAATGCTTTCATTAGTATTTTAGATGGATGTCAGTGTCATGGAACTTACGAATTGATAACTTGTTTTTTTGATTCATCAAAACGGCCGTTTGTTATGGTCGGCGGCACAAAATATAAGGGGAGAAGTTTTGAATTTTTGTTTCCCACTCGTTTGTATGGATGGGTTAATGTTAGAGAAAATTGTTTTCCTTTAATTAGCTGCAGTGATTTTCTTGCAGACTCAAATGTTCCCGTAAGTGATGTTGTTGAAAATATCGTTAAATTTTCTTATGAAGTCCCCCGCACTGGAACAATTGTTAATGTTTACATTAATGAGATATTTCTTAATGAAATTGTATCAAAAAATCCTGTACCACAGGATTCTATTGATTATGATTATTCTGTTGAAAAATATAGAAATGATAAACAAGTTGTGAAAGAAGTCGGAATTTTTCTGAAAAATTTAAAGCGGAAAAGTGTTAAGCTGAAATGGAATGCTGATAAATCTGTATTTGAAAAATTGATAGATTGATATTTCTGTATCAGGAATTGTTTTGTAAAAAATTAAAAATTTTCCTGTATCTTATACTTTAATCATCCGTTAATAATGTCAGGATGAGAAAATGAAGAAAATATTGATAACATTTGTTTTGATAATAGCGGCTGTCACAGTTAATGGTGAATCTGATGTTATACCGGAAAAATCAGCTGCAGAAATAGAGTCTCCTTCAGCTGATGAGCAGTTTACAGCTTCTGATCTTTTTGAAAAAAATCATGTAGTTGGTTTTTACGGAAATCCCAACTCAAAAGTTATGGGAGTTCTCGGACGTTTCTCGAAAGAAAAACTCGCGGAAATGCTGAGAGAAAAAGCTGCTGAATATGATAAAGTAAACGGCGATAAAGGTGTTATTCCGGCTATATATATAGTTTACGGGACATGTCAGCCTCTGGGTGAAATTAATTTTGTTAAAGATGAAGTTATTGAGTCATACATTAAGTTCGCTTATGAGAACGGATTTCTTGTTTATATAGATCATCAGATAGGAAAGTATAAAGTTACAGAAGCGGTTGAGAGAATTCTCCCTTTTTTAAAACATTCTAATGTTCATCTTGCTATTGATGTAGAATGGCGTACCCGCCGTCCGATGAAGGAAATCGGTTCTATTACCGCAGATGAGCTAAACGCTGCTCAGAAAACAATGCAGGATTATATGCTTTTAAATAATATAAAAGGAAAACGTCAGCTTGTATTTCATCAGTTTCATAAAAAAATGGTTCGTAACATTACAAAGGTAAAATCAGACTATGATCCTGTGATGCTGGTTCATTCAACATCAGGCTGGGGAAAGCCCGGCATCAAGATTGCGACACATGAGCGTAATGCAAAAGTCGTTAATATACCGTACAAGGCTTTTAAGCTTTGGATGCATTATTCCAATAAACGCGGAGTTCATTTTGACCGTCCGATAATGAAACCGGAAGAAGTTCTTGCATTATCGCCTCAGCCGGGATTGATTTTGTATCAGTAATAATATGCTGAGAAAGAAATATAAAATAATATTATCAATAATCTTATTTCTTGTTGCGGGTATAGGGCTGATAATTATTCAATTCTTCATTTAAATTACTGTGACTCTGTTTGGATTTCGAAGATTGCGGAAGTGAATAATCCTGATACTGGATAGAATCGGGTGTGGTTTTTTTTGGGGTGGTTGAATCGGGACAAAAAGAAGTATGTACCGGATGGATACTGTTAAATAAAATTTCTGGATCTCTTTCACGAGATCCAGCTGCAATTAATGAGTATTATAACAATCCTTTTTAAAATAAAAAAATAGTTTCAAAAAAACGGACATGATATAAAGGATCAGATGCTATTTCAATTCGGTACACCTTCTTATATTGAAACTCAGGAGTCACCTAATTCTTATAAGTCTGAAATTATAGATAAGGTTGTAATTTTAAAATATAATGGGCTTCTTTTTGATATTTATCATTGTACTGATTTAGATAAAGAGATTTTGACACGTATTGAAATTTCATCACCGCAATATAAATTGAAAAATGACTTGTCAGTTGGAATGTCATTTGATACGGTTTTGGAAAAGTTCGGTTATCCTGATGAAGTAAGTATTGATAAAATGATTTATAATATTAATTCTTATTCTAGGCTGACATTCGATTTAAACCTTGATAAAAAAATTGATTTGATTGTTCTTGAAAGTGATGTTGACTGAAAAAGATGAATTACTTTTCATTGAGGTATGCAATGGTACAAAAAATATTTGCTTTATCGCTCTGTGTTTTTATTTCCGCATGTGTCTTCGGCACAAAAAATATTCAGATAAATGAAGACGATAAATTCGCTCTTGTTTCAATTTCTTCTAATCATCATGTAAGTTATTATGATTTTTCAAGCCGTGATGAGGAAGATAACGCGATCGGAACATTTAAAATGCCGGGCAAAACTCATGGCGGAGAGAGTCCTGTTGAAATGACGCGTTCAGATGAAAGGCTTTCGCCTCATCCTGTTTCTGTTTTAATGAAAGGTGTTCTTCCTGCCATTGAACGTGATTTCGCATCATCAAAAATTAAACTTATACCGTTTGAAAAAGTTTTAAAAAACAAAAAATATATGTCTGTTGTAAAAAATGAATCATCAGAAGAAAATAACATCTATTATCCCGACGGTTTCGGAAGAATAAGCTATGGGAATTCAGCTCTTATGACTTCTTTGTGTCATGAACTTGATGTTTCAGGATTTGTTGTAATCGATATTCAGTTCCTGAAAGAACAAAAAAGTGCCGGGTTGAAACATCCCCGCCCAATTTCCGCGGTTGTAGTTCTAACCTGTTCTGTATACAGTAGAAACTCTAAACTCATTTTGAAAACCGTTGAAATCTCGAAGTCTGAAACATTAGTTGAAAAAACTTATGAAGGATATGATCATGAAGCGCTTGACAAAGAGCTGATTAAATGTTTTGAGTCTGCTTCATCGGCTCTTTTTTCTAAAATATGACTGCTTTTGCGAAATACCGCTGCAATTATCAAATGCAGCGGTATTCTGCTTTATTCAAACGTAAAATATGTGGTAAACAAATTGCTTCCGTCCATGTCAAATTTTAGTCCATGCTTATCACTTGCGCTCATCCCAAGTTTTTCAATGTACTTATTTGCTCCGTCATAATATTCTATCCGGTAGTCGTATTCACCCGGATCGAAGGTGTATTGCTGCCAGCCGAAAGGTCCGTCTGTGTTTCCGTCAAGAATGTTCGATCCCCAGTCTCCTGAATACCCGTTAGGTGATTCTACAACATAAAGTGCTGTAATGCTGTATGAGTCAAGCGGAGTAGAGTCTGTGACATAAATTCTGCTTTCTTCGCTGTCTTCCGCATTACAAGACAGGAGAAATGGAATAACTGCCGCTAGCATCAGCATAATCGTTTTCTGAATTTTCATTATAATCCTCCTTATGATTTTTTATAATACGGGAAAGGCAAGAAACGCGCATCGTGGAAAATACGTAGAGATGAAAAAAAATATTTTTTCCGGAAATAATATAAAGTCGCCCAATATGTTAATGCTGTTTGAATTAGAAAATGATGTCATATGCATATAATATCTCTTTATTGCCTGAAAATTTACGGTGAGTTTTTTTATTCTTATCTTTTTTTTCTTGATAAATCCGCAGGCTTTATTAAAATAAAGAATCTTATAAATGGAGCGTGTTATGCCTTCTCCAGCTTTACTCTGGCTTGCTGCCGGGTTTATCATTATCGCACTAGAAATTCTGGTTCCGGGTTTTGTTATCTTCTGGTTCGGTCTTGGCGCAGTGATCACTTCAATCTGCGTGTTCGCGGGTGTGCCGTCAGACGAAACATTCCCATGGATAATATTTCTTTGCTCGTCGCTTCTTTTTCTGCTTCTGTGGCATTTGTACTTCAAAAAACATTTCGGAAAGAATTTAACTGAAGAATCCCGTGATCCGACTTTATTGAATCTGCGGGGTATAGCTAAAACTGCTATAGAACCTCACCGCTCGGGGGAAGTCGAATTGTATTCAGTCTATCACAGTCTCAAAGAATGGAAGGCTGAATCTGAAGAATCTATCCCTGAAGGTTCTGAGATTGAAGTTATTGAATCGCGCGGAATTAAGCTTCTTGTGAAAAAAATAAATGGGGGTAAATAATGGAAAAGATTCTTATTGTTGCATTGGCTTTTTTTGCTATTGTCATTTTCTTTAAATGTGTTCGTGTTGTGCCTCAGGCGGAAAACTGGGTTGTAGAAAGACTCGGAAAATACGTGGCAACTTTAAATCCGGGGCTGAATCTCATAAACCCGCTTCTTTCTAAAATATCCAAGAAGGTTGATATACGTGAACGCGTACTTGATATGCCGCGTCAGGGAATAATCACATCTGATAATGCGATACTTGAAGTGGACGGAGTAGTTTATTTCAAAGTTATGGATCCGTATAAATCTTTTTACGGAATTCAGAATCTTGAATGGGCGATTATGAATCTTGCTCAGACCACTCTGCGTTCTATTATGGGTAAAATGACTCTGGACGAATCACTATCACTCCGTGAAAAAATAAACAAAGAGCTTCTTGTTGTTCTCGATGACGCGACCGATTCGTGGGGCACTAAAATCACGCGTGTTGAACTTAAAGATATCGCGCCTCCGGCAGAGCTCGCGAAAGCGATGGCACTTCAGCTTAAGGCAGAACGCGAAAGACGCGCGCGTGTTCTTGAGGCGGAAGCTAAGAAAGAAGCCGCAGAGAAAGAAGCGCAGGGTGTCAAACTCGCACAGATTCTTGAAGCAGAAGCGAGAAAGGAATCGGCAATGAGAGATGCTGAGGCGCGTGAGAGACTTGCTGAAGCCGAAGCCAATGCTGTCAGAATGGTTTCTGAATCGCTGAAATCTACAGGCGGAGATCCTCTTGTTTATCTCATCGGTCAGGAATATGTAAAAGGTCTCACAAAGATAAGCGAATCGCAGAATGCTAAGTTTATAATGATTCCGCCTGACATTCTTGAGACAGTTAAGGGAATTTTCGGGAAGAAATAAAAAAGATCAAAGGGGCGAAGGTCTCACTCGCCGACCCTCGCCCCTTTGCAACCCCCTCCCGCTCTTTGTCGCGCAGAACTCGCCGAACCGCCTTTGTAAACACGGCGGATTCGGCTCAGACAGAACTCCTGCGCTCCGATCAGAGATAAATTTGCCTTCGGCAAATTTTGATTTTTGTTCTCTCACATATCTAGTACATAAGTTCTTTGTGTTCTTTTATGATACCTATCAGGTAAATTGACTATTTGATAATTGAAACTAGTGGAATATTGTTATTTAAAAAAATGATGCTTTGTATTTAATTTATCATTTATATGAAGTTAGCTGAAATTGCTTTCTATCTTTAATGCAGAATATATATGATTAGATTTTTTAGAGGTTTTATGAAAGTAAAGAATTATTGGAAAAACTCATTTTTTGTATTGTTGGTTATATTTCTTGTAACTATGGCTATTCTGACCTATTTTACTATTTCAATGGGTATTTCTAATTCTCATCAAAGAGAAGGTTATTATGCTACGGAAAAAGATTTGATTATCTTTAAAAACGCTAGTATTGGGAAAGTTAAACGCGAAGATATTATAAGATCGCTCAAAGCCAGTAGTGAAGATATCTCATTAGAGAACAATATGAAAGGGGATCATTTACTTTTGTATCGAACAACTATTTTTTTTGATAAAAATAATCTAATTAAACGATATGGTGATTGGGGTTCTGAGGAATAAGATTATAAATTTCAATTGGCTACTCACGTCCTGTACGATGCTTCGGGCGCGCGTTACGAGGCGCTTTTATCCGACTTCCTGTCGGATATTGAAGCGCCTTGATGCCGGTTCTCCTACCATCTTAGTATCTGCCTTCGGCAGATGTTTTAGGTATTATTGCTCTCATTCATCTTACGGCATTGTAAAAACCGCTTTCATTTGACCCTGATTTTTATTTCCTCCGATAAAGAACAGTTAAGCACATTATCCCATGCTGCAATTCTTAGTCTTATTTCGCGTCCGCTGAATTTTTTCAAGTTTAAGGTGAATGTTCCCGATTCGCACTTTTGTGCGGTATGGGAATATCTTTCACCGTTTATGAGAAGTTCTATTCTTGAAAGTCCTGAATCTCCGGTTTCTTTTTCTTCTGCTGAGTAGTCGATTAAATATATGCTGCCTCCGGCAGATTTAATTTTTAAATTAACTTTCTGCGGTTTTGAAAAATCTTTATGAGTCCGGGCGTTTCCCCATCCGTTTTCAAAAGGATATTTGTTCCGATTAAATTCGGAAAGCCGAATTTTGTGTGAATGGAACTTGTCATAACCCTTCAGGTCTATATGAGAAGGTTTGTTTATTCCTATTCCGTCTCTGAAGGCTGACTCGAGAAGGGGAACTGAATCAGGATTATATCCTGCTAAAAGAGTTTCTACTGTATCGATGGCAACAGAATCTTTTGAGCATAATACGGCATTTGTTAAAATATAGTCGGTTGGCATGTCGTATCCGCCTAAATTCATTGAAGTGTTAAGCGGGCCTTTTCTGTTGCCGGTGAGTGCGTCCATTATAACCAGGTCAAATTTTCTGCTTCTGTTCATAGCGCAAAGATAATTTATCAGCAGGCGTATATCTCCGGTTCCCCAACCGTAACCATGATGTCTTGTGCGCTTAATTAATCCCGGAGATAATCCATAATGAAGTTTCAGTGCACCGGTAATGCCGGTAAAAGCATGTGACTTTAGAATTGGTATTCCGATGTAGACGTCGCAGTAATTGTGGTCTCCTCCGGCCTGTTCTTTTGTACGCAGAAATTTCGGAAGATATACTTTTGTATCTCCGGTTAATGGTTCGTTTACAGTTGTGAAGAAACGGTTTTTTTCATCAATGGAATCAAGGTTCACCAGTTCTGCTTTTGATGAACCGTCGAGAAAACCGTCTCCATCGGAGTCATAATGTACGGTATTATTTTTTCTTTCAAGCTTGGCATAATAGAAACTTGTTTTTTCTGATTTGCTTGAAGGATTTTTCTCCGAATAAAAAAGAGCATCAATTATTTTTAGATCAGCACCGTTTTCAAATCCGATAATTTCTCTTACTTTTTCGGCAACATGTTTCACAATTCTGGGATCGGAAATTATTCCGCGTCCTTTTTCGTTTACGCTTCCATATCCCGGTCCGACCATGTTGACTTTTATTACTACTTTATCTCCGCGCTTAATTATCGCTGAAAGACCTTTCTTTCCCAGGATCTGTTCAATGACTTCATCTGTCATTTTTCTTACTTCTTCATCCGAAGGCTCTGTTTCAGTGCATGCGAATCCGACTTCGGAAAGAGGGGAGTTGTCATTTAGTTCGGAAATTTTAAAAGATTTGCCGTAAACAGCTTCTTTTGCATTGCTCCCTATTCCGCGTGCGGTACATCCGCTAATAATTGCGCAAACTGAAATGGAAAATATTATTGTTAGTGTTTTTTTCATAATATTATTTAGGAGAAGATTCTCCGCAGAAATATTTATATTCTCTTGAGTTTTCTTCGGTTATTCTTTCGATTTTCATTGTTGTTATATTATAGAGATAGAATCTGAATTTTAATTTTCCGGATCCCGCAAAAAATATAATTCCGTTAGAATCTGATGTCCATGACGGATAAAGGGCATATTCATCAGCAGGAGTATTGTAAAATCTTTTCATGTTTGTTATAGCGGGTGTTTTTCCGTTAAAATCGGCGACTACCAAAGGATGACCTTCATAGCCGAAGCGTCCTGCTGAGTTATCGAGTTCAAAAGTAATGTGTTTCTCGTCCGGAGACAGAGTCACGCGGTTCGGCAGCATTAAAACTTTGTCATCAAAATGAACCAGTTCGTAGCTTCCGGTATTTCCGGGTGAAGGAGAAAGAATGCGTATGAACGGCGGGAAATAAACGCCGTTATCGGATGATGAAAAAACATATTTCAATACCGATCCCTGACTTGTAGCCACTATTATTCTTCCGTCTTTGAGACCGCAATGCCCGAATTCCGAATACTCCGGATTGCTGATGAGTTTTTCTTCACCGGGTTTTGAGTCGATATTTGAAAGATAAATATATCCCCTGTTTTTATCAGGATCATATCTGTTTATTATTATGTTATTTTTGCCGTCACGCGTCCATGTCGGATTGTAATCGGCATACTGTCCGCTTGTTAGTTCCCGCAGTCCGCTTCCGTCCGGTTTAACTATGCATATCTTTGTTTTCCATTTGGGAATCGGAAGATTTTTGCTGTTTATGATTCTGAAAAACACTATCCATTTTCCGTCCGGAGACCAAGAAGGTTTATAGTCGGGATAATTCTGTGTGATACGGAGTTTAGATGAGAGAAATGGATTTCCGGTGTAAATTTCATCATCGATTGTAAATGCTCCGGATACGTTTTTTATAGAAGCGGCATTATCATTTTCCAGATTGGAAAATGATTGCGGAAATAATGGGATTATTCCTGTTAAAAATGAAGAGAGAATAATTGCTGATAATATTTTCATCAAGCCCTCACAATGTTATCTTTTAAATAATTATAAGGCAAACTAATCCGTTTGTCGTCTTTGCCGATTGGCGAATACTTAAAATAAATATTATTCTAAGTTTCAGTTTTTCTCTAAAATTTCTTTTCTGAAAAGAGAAGGAGTTTTACCTGTGTATGACTTGAAAATTTTATTAAATACGGATTTTGAGTTGAAGCCGGATTGAAAGCATACTGATATTATTGAAATTTGATCTGTTTCTTTTGATAGAATATCTACGGCATATAGTATGCGGTATTTGTTTACCAGAGAATAAAAGTTCATCTTGAAAGTTTCATTTATTGCCTGTGAAATTTTATGTCCCGGAATTCCTGTTTTTTCGGAAAGCGAAGAAATCGTTATATCCGGATCAAGATATATTTTCTCTTCTTCGAAGCAGGTAGTAATTGCTTTTATGTATAAGTCCATTGATTCTTTGGAGATGCTGCTCTTGGCATATTTTATGTTCTTGTCAGTGCTGTTTTTGCTGCCGTGAACTATTGAAAACATTTCAGACTGGGTTAATGCAAAATATCCCGCAACGTAAATCGTGAGGGCAAGCATTAAGAAGAATATTTGAGTATAATGAATGACATGATCAGGAGAGAATAAATAAACTATTACTGCACCGAAACCGACAAACCCAAGAAAAAATGCCGTAATGATGAAGAAATACAGCCAGTTAAGATTTATTTTTTGGATATTAGAATAATATTCTTTTATTCTAATACGGTAATTTCTTATCTTGAAATAGCAGTAAATAAGATAAGAGATTGTAATGAAAATTTTAATTATGTTGGTTGTTATTCTGTAAGCGCATATACCTCTATCGTCGAGATCGCCTATGATATAATGCTGGTCAATGAAAAGCGGAAAGAATGTATTTATATCGACAGCAGCATAAAGTGTAAAAGGAATAAAATGTAATAATCTTTTTGTGAATTTTATGTCAGAATCGGTGAGGGTGGTTACGTAAATGAAGATAAGAGGTCCGTACAGGAATCCCAACGCTTCCTTGATCGAAAACAGCGGCCAGTAAATTTTCCAACCGTAACGAATGTAAATATATTCACAGAAAAGTTCATAGGATAACAGCAAAACTATTGAAGCAAATACCTTTCCGGGCACTCCTTTTTTTAAGAAAAGTGCACATGCGAGAAAAATTCCCTGCATTGAAGCTATTATGTATAGAGCAGTCATACCGGATAGAAGAAATAGCAAACTGTCAATGTCAAATATTAAAATAATGGAAGTTATCCGAGCGCCCATGAGTTGGGCAACCATATAAGGCTTCGCCTTATAGATTCATTTTTTGCATGGATCATGCAATAACCAAAAGGTGCTCCGCCCCTTTTAAATCCTTTTGCCGATTTCTTTTGCGTGCCCAAAAGAAATTCGGCGAAAGAAAAGGGCACCGCTGCGCGGGGCTTGTCGCGCGAATTCCTCGCACCGGCTATGCCGGATGCTGCGGACGTCTGTTGCTAGGCGCTTTTATTTTAGTCTTGACATTAAGATTTATTGCAGTACAAGTTTTTGAATGAATCGATGTATTAAATCATTTGGTTTGAGAGTTTGCATCTGTCATAATTATAATCATTTACGTAATGTAAATATGCTTTATTGCTCATTGTGAAATTAATAACATTAAAGAGGAAAAATGAAAGTTGTATTTTCGTCATCCGATTTTGATGAGCTGTTTGTTGTTCAGGGTCTTTTGGAAAATAACAATATCGAATATTTTATTTCTGATGAATGCATGTCGAATATTTTGCCTCATTATGCTATTGCTCTTGGCGGAACTAAAATTAGCGTTGATGATAATGATTTTGATTTAGCGATAAAAATTATAACAGAAGAATTTCTTAAAAATCAACAAGCAACTAATAGTCAGGTTTATACAAAAAGCAAAGAAAAGAAATGCCCGAAGTGCGGAAGTTTAAATGTTGAAACTGTAAAAAAACCAAAACCAGTATTATCATTATTGGTATCCTTATTATTTTTCTTGCCAATACCATTAAATAGAAAGTATTATCAATGCAATGAATGTAATTCTTTTTGGAATATTAAATAATTGTCTCCATGTAATGAAGTGATAATTGTTTATTTTCTGAAATTATAATTTCAAATTGAAGTGACGGGAGTTTGGATGAAAATTAAATTTAATTTCGATATGAATGACTGGATGGAGTTTCAGAAATACTTTTTGTTTCACTCAAGGCAATTTAAAAAGACTCTTCTTTTGGCCACAGCGACAATGCCTTTAATTTCAATTCTTATTATTTATTATAAGTATTCTTTAACTAATAAATTAGATTTTTTAATTATAACAGTATTTTCTATAATTTCATTACTGTGGATACTATTTTATCCAAAAAGATTTAAAAATAGGTCACTAAAAAGAATAGAAGCGCTTCTCAACGAAGGTGATAATAGATCAATACTTGGTATTCATGAAATAGAATTTGACGAAAACAGCATTACTCATATTGATCCAGCATCAAAAAGTATATTTACATGGAAGGGGATTGTGAAATATGTTAAATCAAACGATTATTATTATCTTTTCAATACTTCGGTGTCAGCGATCATAATTCCAATTAAAAAAACAAACTTGAATGAAATAGAATTAAATGACTTAGAGCAAATGTTTCTGAATAAAATCATGAAATAAGCAATTTTTATTTATTTGTATGAATATAATATAATTTATGCGTACTGTTGATCAATGTTTATGAAGTGTATCCGGGTCGTCGAGATGCTTGACATAATATGTTTTGCAGTTTTAATCTGAATTGAGTAATATTCTAACGGGTGATTATACTGAATCAAAAAAAGTTTAATGTGATTTTGTTTTTTATTTTTGTATTTCTTGGTTTTATCTTTGAATATTGTATGCAGTTGTATAACTTCTCCATGAAAAGACCTAAAGATAAAGTTTTATTAATTATCTGGGTATTGGTGGGGCTTTATTCTATCATATTTTCTGTTATTTATATAGTGCGTTTCCTTTCGTCGAAAATTGCAATTAATAAAGCCAGAAAACTTGATAAGGCATGGGATACATCAAAAATTAAAAAATATGCTGAAGAATTATTTTTGGGTTATCATAATATAGTTAAAAAACGTAAACTGGGCAGATATAAAAATTCGTTAAGCCGGGAGTTTCATCAGAAGATTGTGGATATAATTGAAAGCATGGGCTGTGAAGTAATTTATAAATTTTCTGCCCACGATATAGAAATTGAATTTGTCAGGATAAATGATTCAATTGATAATAACAAGGATTGTTTTGCTGTGTGTGTCTGCTATAAGGGCAGAAAATATTATTCTAATTCAGATGGTAATCTTTTGAGAGGAAGTTTTGATGATATTAAACATCGTGAATTATACTTTTATAAACGATCAGGAAATAAATGGCTTTTAAATAATGTCATTGAAGAAGTCGGAATATTTGAAATTCTATTTCTAAGATAATATTTACATGATTGATTATTTTCATATTAATCTATCAATATGATTTAAGGTTAATAAAATGATAAAGAAAAGATATATATTAATTTCTCTTATAGTAATATCATTGATAACAATATGTTGTATAAATGTCTTTTTCGGATATCCTGAAAAATGGTATGTTGACAGTAACAGTATGGTTAAATTGGTTATATTCAATCATAATGGAATAAAAGTAGAGTTAGCTTATCCCCGCACAAATTATTACTCATATTTGAAAGGTGAGACAAATTTAGCATACTCCCTAACATCGGGTTTGTATATAACTAATGAAACAAATCGATATCAATTTAAGTTAAAGCAATTTAGTTGTGAAATCGAGAAAGATAATAAAAAGATACATTATAATACCGATCTTTGCAGTTACGATCAATGGAACATCTCTGTTGACAATATTATTGAAACTCCCTTAATATCTGGTGAAATGATAGGACATTTTTATTATCCAAAAATAGATCATCACATATTGTTTGATAATGAGATATGGATGAATATTGAAATGACTTATGAAATAAATGGACAAATAATAAAATATAAAGACCGTTTATTGCTAAAAAGAAAGATTAAAAGGCATTCTCTTATTGATATTGAATTGGACTATTGCAATAGATTAGATTTAGATTAAATGTATAATGATGGTATTCACCTGATACATTTCTCTGAAAATTAAAAAAATAAGTATCTGCTTTAAATTGCCGTAATCAATTTCTATTTAGTCAATCAAAGCCGGAAAGAACTTTTTATCTTTTAGTTTCATTCTTATCCAAAATCTTTCTCATCAGTTCAGTAAGTTTGACTGCGCTGACCGGTTTGTTTACTATCACATCAACGCCAAGTTCTTTTGAACTGTTTTCCATGTTTTTGTTTACAAAGCCGGACATAAGAATAACCGGCGTAGAAGCATTATAGTGCTTAATTTCTTTTGCTAAATCCGTTCCGGTCAGCTTCGGCATTGAATAGTCGGTAATGACCAAATCATAGTTATTGTAATTGTTCTTAAAGTTTTCAAGTGCTTTTTGACTGTCCGTAAATTCTGTAACTATATATCCCGCGCTTCTTAAAATGCTAGCAAGTGAATTTGCAATCGGTTGTTCGTCATCAACCAGCATTATGCTTTCACTGCCGGACATCAATGCGTTTCCATGAGGTTCGGATTCGGAATGAGCTCTGTCGGTTGCCGGAATAATGACATTGAAAACGGTGCCTTTTTTTAATTCACTGTAAACGGTTATTATACCGTCAATGCTGTGTATAATCCCATGCGCGACAGAGAGACCGAGACCTGTTCCTTTTCCATTCAGTTTTGTTGTAAAAAACGGGTCGAAAATGTGATCAATTGCATCCTGAGATATTCCGCATCCGCTGTCGGAAATGCTTATCAGAACATGTTTGCCCTGGTTTAATCCCGGATGATTTTCCGCAAACACATGATCTATGATAATGTCTTCAACGGCGATCTTGATATCTCCATGATTGTTTCCGATCGCGTGGATGGCATTGGTGCAAAGATTTAGTATAACCTGATGTATTTGCGTGGGGTCGGCAAATATCGGCGTATCGGTTTCGAGTTTTGATTCAATGCCTATCTCTGCGGGAGTTGTAGCGCGGATAAGTTTGATTACTTCTTTTGCTATCTCTTTTGGAACAACTGTTTGCAATTCGGGTTTTGAGTGACGGCTGAAAGTGAGTATTTGATTCACTAAATCTCCGGCCCGTTTGGCAGCCTTCTCCAGTTCCTTGAGGTATTTAGAAGTTTCATCCGGTTTATCAAGAGAAAGAAGTGAAAGGTCTATGTATCCGTATATGCCGGTCAGTATGTTGTTGAAATCGTGCGCGATACCTCCGGCGAGAGTTCCTATTGCTTCCATCTTCTGTGCCTGCAGTATCCGTTTCTCCTGAACTATTTCATTAGAAATATCTCTGCCGAATTCGAGGTAGCCGGAGGCAGTTCCTTTATTGTCTTTTACCTGAATGACTGTTATCTCGAATATCATTTCATTCGGTGTGTTGATGCCGGAACTTATCCTTCCCGTCCACGGCAGACCGCTGTCAAGTTTCTGCCATATCTTCTGATCTGATGCTTTATTAGTGATGTTGAAAATCGGATTGGTGCCTATAAGTTCATCGATTGTTTTTCCGAAAAAATTAGCGGCGGACGGATTCGCGAATATTATTTTTTTATCAGCATTTATTCCGATCACAAACTCATCTGTGTATGTTGTAAATTGTCTTAGCAAATCAACAAAGCTTTCTATGGGTGAACTTATTCTCTTTGAAAAGAATACTATTAAAATAACTGCAATACCTGCAAAAATAACAGCGATAAACATAATGCTCATCAGCATTTCGTTTACGGGCTTCATTATTTCATCGCGGTTTTGAGTGAAAATGATAAACCAGTTTTTTGTTTTTAGCGGTGCGAATCCTGCAATTTTCTCGGTTCCGCGGAATGTATAATTTCCGGCAAGCGGTTTCTTTTCTTTCAGCCAGGTGGAAATATGATTCATGCCAGGTTCGCTATTTATATTAACGGACATAACCAATTCCTGATTCGGATGAATTATGGCCATGCCTTCAGCATTGATAATGAAAGGATATCCGGTTTTTCCCAGTTTGATATTGTTCATTTTTGAGCTGATGGCACTCAGTTCATGTGTTATCGCAATCATGCCTATAAATTGATTGTTGCGTTTTATGGGAGCGGCGGTAATCAGCATCGGAATACCAGTCCATTTCGAGCTCGAAGGACCGCGTATAAATATCGGATCGCTTACATTCGCCTTACCCTGTTTTGAGGCTGTAAAATAATTTCTATCTGAAAGGTTAAGTCCGATACGCACTCCTTCGGGTAAATCGACTTTTATAACTCCGTTTTCGTCGGTAATGAAAAAAGAAATATAATCATGCCCCATTTCTTTAAACATTGATGAAAGATTCTCTTCAAGTTCGGCATATTCTCCTGAATAAAGTTCATTGACGATATGTTTGTCGGCGGCAATTGCGGATATTATTTTTAGTTCGCTTGAGAGTGTGTTGTCGACCAATGTCGCCAGATCGTTTGCGATGAGTGCTGATTTTTCTTTGCTCTGGTTTACGAGATCATTCGAAAGTTTATTGTATAGAAAAACTGCTGCAAATGCAAAGGGAATCAGGACAGAAATTGTGCTGCTGATAATTATGCTGTTCTGGAGCGATATCTTTGAAAAAAACTTTGCCGGCTTCTGATTAATCCGCTCTGACATAATCTATCCTTTTAATGAGATTTATGCTTTATGATTATATCAAAACTAATGGACAAATCAATAATAATATATCTATTGTCTTTTATATTTGCAGTATTGTGATGTTTGTGCTAACTTTATTAAAAAAAAATTTGATATTGAAAAACAATATTGTTCTATGTAACCTTATGATTTTGGAGTGAAGAATTTTATGAAAATTAATCTGACGAATAAGCAATACCGGAGTCTTTTGAAGCTTGTTTTTTTAGGCGAGTTTATGGTCAACGGACCGCGAAATTATGACGAAAGAGTAAAAGAGTTTGATGAAATTGAGCAGTATTTATATTCATTTTATAAGGATTTTCAGCTTGAAAACTGTATTGAAAAATTTAAAGAAGACGGATGTTATTATGCAACTAAAGCTTTTGAAGATGAATTGACTGATTACATTTCTAATTATGATGATATGTGTTTTATTGATGAATTGATTCATCAATTAGGCCGGAGAGATTTTCTCAATAAATACGGAGAGGATGCTGTTGGCAGAATGAGCATTGAAGAAAGAATTAAAAAAGAGCAGCCGTTTCTTGATGTTTATTCTGATGAAATTGATGATAATGATATTGATAACATCGGTATTGTGAAAAAGTAAAAGTTGATGATGGAATTATTTTATTCTTTAGGAAGAAATATTTTCTTTCCTTCAGTTACGGTTTCTTCACCGATTACTTTTATTATAACTGCGTTGTCATAATAATCTTCAATCAATCCGGGATATTCTTTAATCATTCCGAGTATGCAGTCGGAAAGTCCGTCGTTAACGGTTTTTTGTATATCTTCAAAACGTTTTCCGTTGACTGCCGGACAGTTGGGCGAAACGGCAATGACTACATTGCCGGAAAAACGCATTACGTAAAACGGCCAGATCTCGCATTCAAACGGATGATGTTTAAGTTCGCATCCTTTGTTTTCAACAAGAAACGGACATACTGTTTTACCTTCAGAATTTATTTCAGAAGATTTTAATTGAAAGAGATTCCCTAATTGATTATATGCGATTCCGTCTTTATGTATATTTTTAAATTCTGTCTCTGTGAGAATAGGCAGGTGCGACGGATCGGTAAATTTGCAGCATTTGTCGGGGCATTTGCTGCAGTCTTCGGGTGAGAGCAGATTTTCAAGCATTTGGTTAACCCTGTTTTATAAATATCCGGATAAAGATAAAAGTCAAGATAGTTTTAAAATTAGCTTGAAGAATTAATACGCGCTTGAAGTATCGTAATACTTATTGATTGGAGTTGTGATGAAATTCGGATTAACTTATGACCTCAGAGATGATTACCGCAAGCTTGGCTACAGCGATGAAGAGACAGCCGAGTTTGATAAAGAGGATACTATATATGCGATAGAATCGGCTATTAAAGAAGCAGGTTTTAAAACCGAGCGCATTGGAAATTTGTTCGCACTGGTTGAATTTCTCTCAGCCGGAAAAACTGCCGATATGGTTTTTAATATAGCTGAAGGAATGTACGGCGCTGGACGTGAAGCGCAGATTCCGGCTCTTCTCGATGCTTACCGCGTGGATTATGTATTTTCGGATACGGTTATTCTGGCTTTAACGCTTCATAAAGCGCTTACCAAAAAAGTTATACGTGATTCGCGTATTCCGACAGCAGATTTTATCTGCGTTTATGATATAACAGATCTTGAAAAAATGCACCTTCATTATCCGCTGTTTGCAAAACCTGTTGCGGAAGGTACCGGCAAAGGGATTGGATCGGCTTCTTTCATTGAAGACAGGGAACAGCTTGAAAGGGCGGTTGCGTTTCTTCTAGAAAAGTTTAATCAGCCGGTACTTGTTGAAGAATATCTTCCGGGAAGGGAATTTACCGTAGGTATAACCGGCACCGGTAAAAATGCCGAAGTTATCGGCGGAATGGAAATTCTTTTTGAAAAAGGTGTGGAAGAATCATATTCCTATGAGAACAAGGCTAATTATAAAAGCAATATAAGATATTCTCTTATAAAAGATCCCATTGAGCAGAAAGTCTATTCGCTTGCTCTTGACGCATGGCGCGCTCTTGAATGCCGCGACGGAGGACGCATCGACATCAGATGCGACGCGTCGGGCAGACCGAATTTTATTGAAGTGAATCCGCTTGCCGGATTGAATCCTGATGATTCTGATCTTCCTATAATTTGCCGTATGAACGGCATTTCGTATAATGAACTTATATCGAAAATTATTAATTCGGCTATTTCAAGAAAGGTGAACCGATGAAAGCTTTGATAGTTCACGATTCGGCCGATTCTTTCGACAATCCTGATGTAGCTGATACCTTTGAGCAGATAGAAAGTGTTTCAGCCGCTCTTGCTTCTCTTTCAATTGAAAGTTCGGTTCTTCCTTTTTCTCTCGATATCCCTTCAGTAAGAGAAAATCTTATGCGTGAGCGGTTCGATTTCATTTTCAATCTTGTGGAATCCATTGAGGGAAGGGGTATTTTTATTCATTATGCGCCTGTTCTTTTTGATTCGATGAAGATTTCCTATACCGGAAATTCATCTGAGACATTATTTATTACATCAAATAAGCTCGCGTCCAAGAAAATTATGCGTTCGGCAGGAATACCTACTGCTGAGTGGATGGACTATTCGGCAATTAAAAAAGCTCTTCCTGACGGATGCCGTTATATAATTAAATCATATTGGGAACATGCTTCAATCGGAATAGATGACGAGTCGGTATTTGTTTTTGACTCCCATGAAACGGCGGTTGAATTATTTGAAAAGAAACGAGCAGTTCTCGGTAATGATATTTTCGCGGAAAAATTCATTTCGGGCAGAGAATTTAATATCTCAGTTATCACGGATTTGGATGGAAACCTGAAAGTGCTTCACCCTGCTGAGATGACGTGGAATGCAGCAAAAGCCGGCGATAACATTATGAGCTATAAATCCAAGTGGGTTGATGACACTGAAGAATATTCTACTTCGTGCAGAACATTCGATTTTTCTCCCGGCGATTCAGCTTTGATTGAAAGGCTGAAAAAAATTACGCTTGATACGGCGAAACTCTTTTCGCTGAACGGTTATGCGAGAGTTGATTTCCGTGTCGATGATAACGGAAATATTTACGTTCTTGAGATAAATGCAAATCCATGTCTTTCACCGGATAGCGGAATAGCGGCGGCAAGCCTGAACGAAGGAATTTCTTATACCGGACTAGTTGATTTAATTGTGAAAAACAGGATATTGAGATGATTAATTTCCGTTACAGGGCAAATCAAGCTGACATAGAAAATGTGAGACGTATAGTTTCATCCAGTTCATTCTTTAATGCTGATGAAATAGAGATTGCAGTTGAACTGGTATCAGATAATTTCGAAAAAAAGGAAAAATCCGATTATAAATTCATTTTTGCCGATGAAGGGGATTTTACTTCAGGGTATTCATGTTTCGGTCATATCGGCGGAACGGAATCAAGCTACGACTTGTACTGGATAGCGGTTGATGAGTCTCTCCGGGGAAAAGGAATCGGGAAAAAACTGCTGGAGGAAACCGTTTCTGAGGTTAGTAAGACCGGCGGCGGAAGAATCTATGCGGAAACATCATCGAAAGATCAATACGCTCCTACGAGGCGCTTTTATCTTTCAAATGGTTTCTATCAGGAAGCTTTTATTGAGAATTTTTATGCTCCGGGGGATGGAAAGCTTATTTATACCCGCATTGTTGCCGGAATTAATGCTTGACGCTACCGCACCGTTTCAGCATTAATCCAAGCGTCCGCCCTTTTTGCGGCATTTCCTGTAAAGATAATCCCAGAGGTTCGTAATGAGTAATTTTATCGAAAAGATAAAAAGATTTTTGGTAAGGCATAAAAGAATATTTCTTCTTTTGTTTCTATATTTCAACCTGTTTATATTCGCTTCAACTATAATGATAATAATCAGAACCCGTCCGGCAGGAAAGGTTACTGTACCTTCTTTAACCGGTGAGAAATTTACTTTTGTTTATAATATTCTCGAAAGAAATTCTCTGAAGCCGGAAATTAAATATGAAGATGTTTTTGATATAGAAGACGGTGTTATTCTCCGTCAGGATCCCCAGAGCGGTGAAGTGGTTTCTAAAAACAGCCGCATTACTCTTGTTGTGAGCCGAAATGAGCTTGAGGTTGAAGTTCCGTCTCTGATAGGTTCTCCGCTTTCAAGCGCGAAAACCAAGCTTCTCAATCTTCATACAGGTCAGAGAACCGTTTCTCTTTTGACTGGTGTTGTGACTTATATGCCTTCCGATAAGCCCGAAGGTATTGTTCTTCAGCAGAGTCCTGCCGCCGGCGAAAAAGTGCCGCACAGTCTGCGTGTAAATATTCTGGTTTCGTCGGGAAGCGCTTCTGACGCATTGATGCCTGACATCAAGGGTCAGTCGATTGATCTTGTTTATGATCTTCTTGTTTCAAAAGGATGCGTGGTAGAGCAGGAAATCGTCAATACGGACTCGCCTGATTTAAGCGGTCAAATTCTTGAGCAGTCTGTAAGTGCGGGCACTTCAATATCTTCAGGTATGACAGTTAAGCTCAAAGTTGCTTATTTCCCTATAAAGGAGCATCTTTATAACTCATATGAGCTTGTAAAATATGAAATGAAAAAGAGCGATATGTCGCTTGTAGAAGCTTATGTTGAGGATGATTTCGGAAACAGGCTTTGTTATTCTGCCAATACTGACGGCGGAAAGGAAATTGCTTTTATTTTCGCCCGTCACGGCAATGCGAGAGTATCTATTTTGCGGAATAAAAAACTTGTTACAGTGATGAGCGTTCGAATGACACAGTTCTAACGGGTGTGTTTAATATTATTGACAAAAAAACGTACGGCAAAATAATCATCCATTAGTGGATTTAGGAGGATTTAGTGGTAAAAATTCGTTTACAGAGAGCAGGTGCAAAAAAAAGACCTTATTATAAGATAGTTGCAATTGATGAAAGAACCCGCAGAGACGGTTCTATTCTTGAAAGCCTTGGTTTTTACAATCCGGTTGCAAAAGACAATCAGGTTGGTCTTGAAGATGACAAGGTAAAAGCATGGCTTGCAAAAGGCGCTCAGCCTTCAGCTACTGTAAAAGGCATCCTTAAAAGAAAAGGTCTTGTTTAATTCCTTTATCGGAAAGAATTTATGTGCAAAGAAGTTGTTGAATACATAGTAAAATCCCTGGTTGACAGACCTGATCAGGTCGAACTAAGGGAAATAGAAGGCGATAAGTCCACCATTCTTGAACTTAGAGTTCCAAAAGATGATATGGGCAAAGTCATCGGAAAGCACGGCAGAATAGCCCGTGCAATCCGTACTGTCATGACGGCTGCTTCCGTTAAGTCGGGCAAGCGTGTCGTCCTGGAGATTCTGGACTGACGTTTGGATCACGAATTTATAAGAATAGCAAAAGTTCTTTCCGCACATTCGCTGAAAGGCGCACTTAAGATATTCGTTATTACTGATATTCCCGAACGTTTTGAGCGCGGAAGTGCCGTTTTTGCAGTAAAAGGTTCTGCCGTTCAGGAATATACTGTTGATTCTTTTTCTTTATTGAAAGGCAATCATGCGGTTGTTTCATTTGAAGGTTTGACTGACAGAACTTCAGCAGAAAAACTTAAAGGATTTACTCTGGCAATTTCAAAAGAACATGCCGAAAGGACCCGCGACATTCTGTCTGAAGATGAATTTTATTACAGCGATTTGATAGGTGCTTCGGCTTACCGTGACGGTGTTTGTTTCGGAAAAGTAGTCGATATTATTGAGGGAGCAGGCGATATTCTGGTGATTGAAAATTCATCATCAAAACAGTTTCTTCTCCCGTTTGTTGATTCGATGGTTGATGTTTCACGTTTGAAAGAAGGGCGGATTGATATTTCCCCTGTTGACGGATTATTTGAAGAGTAGTCAGTGAAGCATTTTAAAATTGTGACATTATTTCCTGCGTTTTTTGATTCGCCTTTGAAGTCTTCACTTCTGGGCAAGGCGATAAACTCAGGTGTAATAAAAACGGATATATACGATCTTAGAAATTATTCGGAAGACAAATTTAAGCGCTGTGATGATGCTCCGTACGGCGGAGGAAGCGGAATGGTATTAATGCCGGGTCCTCTTTTTAACTGTATGGAAAATATTAAATCGCAGAATGCTAAAGTTATTCTTGCATCAGCAGGCGGAACACCCTTGACTCAGAATATGGTCAAGGAATTATCCGCCGAAGAAGAGCTGATCATCATCTGCGGTCATTATGAAGGCGTTGACCAGCGGGTAATCGACCGTTATGTCGATATCGAAGTTTCGGTAGGCGACTATGTCCTTTCAGGCGGTGAATATGCCGCTTTGATAATTATGGACGCGGCGGCAAGGCTTGAAAAGGGATTTATGTCCAACAGTGACTCGCTTCTCGAAGAAAGTTTCGAGAACGATCTTTTGGAATATCCTCATTACACGCGGCCGTCCGAGATTGACGGAATGAAAGTTCCTGAAATCCTTTTAAGCGGCGATCATGCTAAGATACGAAAATGGCGTTTGATGATGAGTGAAGAGAAAACTTCTAGTGTCAGACCGGATCTCTATCGGAAGTATCTGAATATGAAAGAAGGAGAACAGAAATGAACAAAGCTGAACAGCTTGGTCTTGAGCTCGCTCAGGAAAAGAAGGTGGATTTTGAAATCGGTGATACTATCAAAGTTCATTACAAGATAGTTGAGGGAACAAGAGAAAGAATCCAGGTTTATGAAGGAACTGTTATTGCAATTAATAACAGAGGCGTTGCAAGAACGTTTACTGTAAGAAGAATTTCTTATGATGTAGGTGTTGAGAGAGTATTCCCGATCAATTCGCCTAGAATTGCTAAAATTGAAATTACTAAGAAATCAGCTGTGCGCAGAAGCAAACTTTATTTTCTTAGAGGTCTTAAAGGTAAGGCTTCCAAACTTAAAGAGCGCAAAGGCCGTGTTTCTCTTAAATCTATTCCTGCTACTACCGAAGCTCCTGCTGCGGTTCAGGAATAATCAAGTGCGGCAGATTTATGCCGGATTTTGATATTGAAAAAGGACTTCTGTTAAACGGCTGCAAATATGTTGCCGGAATTGACGAAGCCGGTAGAGGCTCCCTTGCGGGGCCTCTTTCTGTTTCAATGGTAGTTTTTCCTGTAAATGTTATACTTGATCCCCCACATGATTTCAAATGTATTAATGATTCCAAGAAGCTGACATCTGCTTGCCGTGAAGAAGTATTTGATTTCATAAAAGCACACGCTGTTTCCTGCGGGCATGTTTTTATAGATCATCAAATAATTGATTCAATTAATGTGAATCAGGCAACCCGTCTTGCCATTCAGAAACTGATCACTAAATCTGATTTGAAGCCTGATTATCTTCTGATAGACGGAAATTTTTCTTTTAAGTTTGAAATTCCTTCTCTTTCTGTAAAAAAAGGTGATTCGAAATCATTTTCAATTGCGGCAGCTTCTATAATAGCCAAAGTTATTAGGGATAGGGAGATGATGGAATTATCTTCCTCTTATTCTTCTTACGGATTTGACAGAAATATGGGTTACGGAACAAAAGAGCACATGGAAGCATTACGCGTGCATGGAGCAAGTCCGGTTCACCGTATAAGTTATGCTCCATGCAGGAAGTAAAATGAATCCGGTTTTTTCATCTGCTAACGGCTATATTCCAGGTCAAAAAATTACCGGACGTATTTTATCCCGTTCAAAAGAATCTGTTCTCATTCAAGTCGGCAAAGATGTCGTCGAAGCTAAAATTTCGGGTGAAATAAAACCGGGTAAATTATCACTTGAATATGTTGGAAACGAAAATAAACGCCCGGTTTTCAGAATTGCCGACGGAGCCTTTTTTAAAGAATTATTTTCTGATTCGTCCAACGCATCTGTTTTTCTACGCTCAATCCGTGCGGGTATGAGTGTGTTTATGTCGGCAATGCGTGCAAAAGATCGCATTGATTATTCTTCTGCAAAAAAAGATTTTTTACGTTCATGCGCCGGATCTCTTGTTGCAAAAAATTTTACTCCTTCTGAAGTTTCTTTTATATCCCGAATATTTCTTTCTGACGAACGTTCTGCAATGTTTGACATTTTTTTTGAGAATTCATCACTTCCGGCTGAAGAAACCATTCGGGATGCGGCTGATGAAATATTAGAGCAATATGCCAAATATGAACTTGACAGTAAATCGTCAGATGATGATTTCTTTTATATTGAAGACGAAGGAAAGCTTTTTGAATATGATTCATTTTCTGACCGGGGCTTTTATTTCGCAGAATTCGAGCTCAGCCGTTCCGGAAAAATAGATCTTATCGCGAAATTATCTGCAGAAAGAATTGAGATATGTCTTATTGCCGTAAATAAACCTTTTCTTTCGGGTATAAAGGCTCTTTTGCCGGAAATTTACGAAAACATTCAAAAAAAGATTGAAAAGGGTTTGATTATACGGTTATTTAATTATGAAGAATTTGTTTCAGAAATTGAAAATAACTGTTCCGGGGCTTTTTTGGATACTAAGGCATGAAAAAAAGCAGCAAAGCAGTCGCGCTAAGCTACAAAAAAGGAGATCAGGCTCCGGTAGTAGTTGCCAAGGCAAAAGATATACTTTTTGAGAAAATGATAAAACTTGCCCGTGAAAACGGCGTTATTGTTTATAAAGATTCTGATTTAGCTGAAGTTCTCTTTCATATAAGAGAAGGCAAGGAGATTCCTTTTGAACTGTATTCAGCAGTATCAGAAGTTATCGCTTATTGCTGGAAGGTTAACGGAACCATAGAATAGGATTAAGATGTATGAAAAAAATTATGGTTACAGATTTAAAACCGGGAATGCGTTTTACAAAACCGGTGCATATTGATGAATCCACTATTCTTGTTGGAGCAAATGTTCCTATTAAGGACAGTGATATAAAACGTCTCCAGAAATGGAATATTACCGAAGTTGAATGTGATGGAGATGTCGTTTCTGCAGAAGCGGCGGAATCGATTAAGGTAAATGCGCGTGAATTCGATATAATACTTGATAATTATAACAAGATGCTCGATATGAAAACCCGGCTTGTCGAGGTGCATGAACAGGCGTGTTCTGCGGTAATGAAAACGCATACGGCAATCAGAAACAGCCGTGTCTTCACAACAACAGAACTTGAAGCTTCTGTTGAGAATATTCTGAAGATTCTGGGAGAAAACCGGAATGTGTTTCTTTTCATTCACGCGATTAAATCAGATAATGACATATTGACCACGCATGCTGTTAATGCGACTTTCTATGCGCTTCTTATCGGTATGGCTATCAAGTATCCGAAAAATAAGCTTGTCGATCTCGGTATAGGAATGCTCCTTATAAATTCCGGAATGGCTCAGATTCCGAATTACATTATGCATAAACAGTCTGATCTTACGGACAGGGAAATAAATCAAATTAAGTCGCATCCTTTGCTCGGTTATAAGGTTTTACGGGAACTTGGAAATATTAAAGATTATTCTGCTATGATGAGTCTTCAGCATCACGAACAGTTTGACGGCAAAGGTTATCCGAAGGGATTAAAAGGTGCTGAAATTTCCGAGCAGGGAAGAATTGCTTCAATTGCAGACAGTTACGAAGCTTTGATTGAAAGTAGAAGTTACCGTGATAAAAAGTTTTTTTACCATGCAATGAAGGATTTGGTTTCCGACGGTGCAAAGAAATTCGACCCTGTGCTGATTAGGCTCTTCATTGCCGTATTGAGCGTTTATCCAGTGGGTTCTATCGTTCAGCTAAATAAAAAGGGAACAGGAATTGTTATAGGTTCGGTTCCAAGCAAGCCTCTCCGTCCGATTGTAAAGCTTATACTGGATGAAAACGGAACAAAGTATTCCGATCTTACTATAGTAAATCTGATTGAAGATCAGTCTCTTTATATCGTAAAAACCCTCGACGAAAAAGAAGCAGGACTTAAAATGGATGATCTTATATGAATTCACGTGAGACCGGAAATTCGGCAGAAGATCTGGTCTCGTCATTTCTTGAATCCACAGGATATTCAATTTTGAAACGAAATTATCATTTCGGAAGGTTCGGAGAAATTGATATAATTTGTTCTAAAAACGGAATAGTTGTTTTTGCTGAAGTTCGTTACCGTTCAAAAGACTCTTTCGGCGGGGCTGTTTCCTCTGTGAATTCAAAAAAAATAGCAAGAATGAGAAAGGCTGCTGCGGGATTTGTCAGAGAGAATCCGCAATATGGAATTTTCCGGTTTGATTTACTTTCGGTAGACGGACAAAAGATTTCCCACATAGAAGATATTGTAAGATAAATGAGACATAATATCGGCATTTTCCCTGTAAATTAATACTTAATTTATTTAATTAGTTCTAATGTAAATTCAATAACAGGTCGAATTTGAAAACAGGTATGATCGCCAGCTCAAGGAGGAGCCGGGTCAAAAAGGAGAAATGTCATGAAGAGTCTCATGAACAAGGAGGGGCGTGAGATTGAGGTCAAAACATCAGGCAGACTTAACTTATCTCTCGATGAGTATCGCAAAAGAATATCTGATGACAATTATCTGGATCATGCGATAAGAAAAATCGCATCCGATCTGTCTCATTATCTCACTAAATGATGGCGTTTCTGTGCAATCATGACGGGCGGTGCAAATAATGCACCGCCCTCCCATGGGGAAAAAATAGTAATGGGAAATCCAAATTCGTATTCCGAAATAAAAAACAACCGTGCACAAAAAATCGTGTTTCTGGTTCTGTTCGGTGCAGTTGCTGTGTCAATTGCCGTAATATTCAGATATTATATCTGGCCGCTTTTTTTTGCCGTGATCAGCTATATCGCGCTTAAACCTATACATAATTTTTTTGCTGCTAGGCTGAAGTCACAGCGGATAAGTACCTTTATTGTTGTATCGGCTTTTTGTCTTATGGTTATTCTTCCGTCAGTTGTACTGATGCTTCTTCTGGCGAATCAGTCGCTTGAAATTTACCATAATGTAACCAATAATATCAAACCTGCTGATATTCAAATATATATTTATAAAAACGCGACTCTCAAAAAGATTCTGGCTTATCTAGGTATCCGAGAAAAACTCGTTTATGAAAAAGTAATGGAATTCATAAAGGTCTATTCATTCGATATTTTTTCCGGTATAATGAAAGCAGTCGGTTTTTCAGTCACTTTTCTCATAAATATTCTTTTTACGGTTATGTTTCTTGTTTTTCTATTCAGCGAGGCGCATAAACTTACTCCTCTTGCATATAAAGTCATTCCTTTTCCGAGGGATGTTGATGTAGATATATTCGGAAGAATTAAGAATGTGGTAAAAGTTCTGATTTTTGGAAATATACTCATCATGGTTCTTCAGGGTGCTATGGTCGGAGTTGGTTTTCTGATTTTCGGTGTCAGTGTGTGGATGGTGGGAGCTGCCGCCGCTGCTGTTTTTTCATTGATTCCCGGAATAGGGACCTCGATCGTATGGGTTCCGGCTGTAGCTCATCTTGCATATTTAGGAAAAAATAAAGAAGCTGTTTTACTTGCCGTCTGGTCGCTTTTCTGGTATTTATTTCTTGAGAATGTTGTTAAGCCGCAGGTTTTCGGTAAAAAACTGAATTTTCATCCGATACTTTTTTTCTTTCTTCTAATCGGCAGTGTTATGACTTTTAATCTTCCCGGTGTAATAATCGGACCGGTTTTACTTACTATTTTTTTCTCTCTTTGGGAAATATATAAGTTTCTCGATTTGTACAATTCAGATAATAATAAAACAATCGGAATGAAAAAAAGATAAAAAAAAACCGGCATAAAGCCGGTTTTTTTTTATCTTCAAGAAATCAAAACTTAGTAGCGACCGTAATTAGTGCGGGGCTTGTCCATTGCTTCGTTAACTTTGAGACGGCGTCCGTCAATTTCAGCGCCGTTAAGAGCTGTTATTGCGGCCTGGGCTTCTGCATCAGTACCCATTTCAACAAATGCGAAACCTTTTGATCTTCCGGTATCGCGATCTGTAATAATTTTTACTGAAGCGACTTCTCCATGTTCTTTGAAATAATCAGCAAGACCATCTTCGTATGTCCCGTAGCTGAGGTTTCCAACATAGATTTTCTTTCCCATAAATACCTTTCCTTCCGGATTTTCCGGATATTAAAAAATACAGCATTACTGCTGTCATATTCTTTTCTTAACGAGCAAATTCAGAGATTACAGAGCAAACAGAAAGGAGAGCAAAGTAGCCGATATAAGCGAGTAACAGAAAAAAATAATAATAAGACATTACACATTTCATGAAAAGTTTGTCAAGTAAATATAACAATAAATATTAAAAATATTATTTTTAAATGTTAATGGGCTGAAAGAGCCGTGTACGAATAAAGAATTGACAGATATGCACCCAGACCTTTTTTTATGGGAGATGCCGTAATTGAGACGGCTAACGGGATGTTAGATGAACCGCAGAGATTTTTTAAAGTTATCAGCGGCCTTCGGAGCGGCTTTTGCCGCGGGCGGAGTGCCTTATGTTTTTAATAGAATTTCACCGTCAAAAAAATTGCGTTTCGCAGAGAAGATTCCGTCTCTTTGTCTTTATTGTTCGGCCCAGTGCCGTGTGAATAATTACAGAAAGAACGGTCAATTTATTTCTATTAAGGGTGAAAACTCTTCAGCATTATGTCCACGAGGGCTTTCAATCCCAGGTTTATTAAATTCAGCAAAATCCGTTTTCAGGATTAAAAGAAAAAATTCAACAACATGGGATAACATAGACATCAATAAAGCTGTTGAATTTTCTGCCGTGAAAATCAAAGAAATCCGCGACCGTGATTTCCAAAGTACCGAAAACGGATTTATAGTAAATAATCTGAAAACAATTGCATCTGTCATGGGTTCTTCGCTTTCAAATGAAGAAGCATATTATATCACCAAGTTTATGAGAACATTGGGTATTCTTTATCATGGGAGCGAGACTCTTCTGTCTCATGATTCTGCTTCCGAATGCCTGAAAGATGCATTCGGATTATCCGCATCGCATACTGATATAGAGTCAATGAATGATTCATGTGTTATGCTTATATTCGGTGCGGATATTGCTATGAACAATCCGTCGCTTGTACCGCAAATACTGAAAGCGAAAAAGAAAGGAACTTTTATTATATGTGTTGATCCGGTTTCCACGCATACTTCGTCTCTTGCGGATATTCATGTTAGAATAGTTCCGGGCACAGATTATTTTTTGCTAGGTGCTTTGATTAATTATCTTCTGAAAAATTCATTCGAAAACAAAGAATTTCTTTTAAATCATACGGATGCATCTTTTCTGACTGATTCTGTTATGGGCGGCGCGTACAGAATGGATGAACGCGGCTATCCTGAATCTGATGATTCTATGCGCAGAGAAAATTCCGTGTTGAGTCTTCTTTCTAAGGAATTAGCATCATACACTCCGGAAGCTGCCGTTTCGGCATGCGGAATTGATGCAGGGGTTTTCCTTGCTGTTTCGGAAAAAGTATCGATGTGCAACGGAAAAACAAAGTTTTTGTCATCGGTTTTCGGGGGATCTTTTTGTGATAATTCGAGAGGATTCTCCTCAGCCTGGCTTCTTTCCGTTCTTCATATCCTAGGGGGAAATGTTTCTTTGCCGAACGCAGGAATCGCATGGCTGAAAAGCGGAGGAAACGAACAAGGCGTTTTTGATTTTGCTCCAGGATGGGCGGAATACCCCGGAATGATACCTCTTCCTGATCTTTCGTCAAGGAATCCTGAGTCTGATGCCAAGACTTATGAAAGGAATAATACATCCCAATATGATACTTCTATCCGTGCGGATTTTTCGAATTCAGTATCTGCTCTTATGCGCGCGTTTTACACATCGGGAAATGATATTATGCGTGATTCCTTCGAATATCTTCCGAAAAGGTTCGGGAGAATCTCTACGGATGATTTTAATTTGAAATCAGGTTCCGGTTTTTTTTCCGCTTACTTTTTATCGGGGATAGATGTTTCTTCTTCGGTTTTTAATGATTTGATGAAGAATGCATTGAAGTCGGATTTTGTTTTTATCAGTTCGGATTCTCCGGATTCTGATAAAATTATTGATTCGTTCGAAACTTCCGGAGCGGATATTATTCTTTTTACGGCTAAAAACAGAAGTGCGAAAAAGGGTTCTTTTACGGATTCCTTCCGTAGAATAAAAAGTATCCGGGGTTTCGGTGATGAGCCGTCTGAATCGGATTTTTTTACCGCATTAGCGGATAGAACTATAAAGCTTTATGAATCAAAAGACGGACGTTTTCCTGATCCATTGATGAAAAGCAGATTGAGGATACAGTCTGATTTTATTGAATCTATGCGCAGTGAAATATCCGGAATTTCCGAAGGGAAGAATATTAAAAGTTTTGCCGGCGGATCAGATAAAAAACTAATCTGCGCAAATAGATTTTATGCAGGATACGCTGAAAGTTCTGATTTTCATAAAGATTTTTTCTGGCCGCAAAACCGCCGGGCTGTATTTTTTTCATCGGAATATATTCCGTCGGATTCTGTTCGTTATAAGAATTATGAAAAAAACAATTCAAAGGCAGTTTTTGATCTCAAAACAGTCCCGTTTGCTTCGATTGTCAGCAGTTTTTTGAAGTTCAATAATAATTTAGATTCATTCTATTCTGTTAAGAACAATTCTGGAATTATTGTTATTCCAGCAGGAGATAAAATTTCATCAATGCCTACCGAGGCATTGTGTTCCGAAATGTTCGGATTGCCTGTTGCAGAGATTCCGGCTTACTTTTCTGATATACCGAACTATTCAAGAATAATTCTTAAAAGCGGAGACAAGCAGATTGCATGTCTCGTTTTGAAGAAAAATAATTCAAAGGAAATTAAAGCCGGAGACCGTACTCTTTATCCGGTTAAAGTATATGCTTACGGGGGATTTAATCCAAGACCGGACTACCGTATTTTTTATGCGGAAATTGTAAAAGGTGTATGATGGGAGAAAAGGCTTTTTTTATAAATGAGAAACTTTGTATTGCATGCGGTTCCTGCAGAACTGCCTGCAAGCTTTGGAATAATCTTCCGAAAGAAGCAGAACCTGACCAACCCCATAAATTTACAATTTCACTGTGGAGCAGGGTGAATTATTTCGAGGACGGTTCGGCATATCACGAAAAATGCCGTCATTGTTATGATGCAAAGTGCGTTGCTTCATGCCCTGAGAACGCGCTATTTTATCAGGATGGATTTGTAGTGATTAACAAGGATAAGTGTATTGCCTGCGGCAAATGCGAGACAGTTTGTCCATTTGCATGCGTTATGGTAGGCAATCTCCCTGGTGAATCTAAAAAAAAGGCGCATAAGTGTCATGCTTGCGTGATAGAAGCCGATTCTAAACCCCATTGTGTATTAAACTGTCCTACCGGAGCATTGATTTTCGGAAACCGGAGAAGAATTATCTCCAAGGCATTAAAGCTTCGTTCTGAATATTCTTCAAAAGGTGAAGAATATGTTATCGAAGGTATTTCCGGGGATTTTCAGATGGGAGTAATAACTTTAAAAAAGAAACGTGATGAAAAGAAGTTGTCCTTGTCATCTTCCGCAAGTAATGAAAAATTCATATATTCACTTGTCTTAAGATCTGTACCTGTATTGCGCCCGGTCAGGCGGCACATATATGATTTTATTTCAAAAATGCTTTCATGATTTTTTCTTTACAGCTTGTTTTAAGTTTCTTTACTTGATTTAGATTTGAGATATATGATTTAGTTTAATATTGTCCGGAGTTGAAGATGAAAAAATTATCTGTTATGTTGCTTTCTTTAATGCTTTTTTGCCAGGGGTGCAGTCTGGATACATATTTTGTCATACAGATGTTCAAATCGAAAATTACTGTTGCTGATGCCATGAAGATTAAAGATGATATTGACATGGCGGTTAATCCGGCAAAAAAATCTGAACTTTTAGCTGCATTAAAGAAAAAAATGATTAAGATTGATAATGTAAAAGTCAAGAGAGTTATAAATTCATCGAATATTGACTATGAGTTTTGTGTTGTTGTCGAAGCCGAGTATGAAAAGGGACAGGTGGAATGCTATATATACAGTAGAGAAGTTTCTACAATCGCCGAGATTGAAGCAGGTTTAACTTCAATAAACTGTGTCGGAGATTTCAGCAAGTTTTTTACAAGTGTGGAGGATGCTTTTCTGAAAATTGAAATGACTAATTCAAATATCAGCATATTGCAATGAGAATCCGCAGAAGATACATTATTATTGCCGTTTTTGCCGTGCTTTCTGCATTTATGGCATATTTTATAATAAACATTAGATTTCAAACGAAGTATTCCGGTGTGATAGAAGGCAATTCTTCTTCGCAGATAATTATTGAACGATCCGAATTCGGATGTCCGCTTGTTCATGTTGATAACCGTGAAGATATGTTTTATGCGCTGGGTTTTCTTCATGCGCAGGATCGTCTTCCTTTAATGGAATACTTGAGAATGCTAGCGGATGATTCCATTTCCTTCGATGATGATGAGAAAATTTCTGAACTGAAAAAAATTATCAGAAGAACCGGACTCAAGCATTACGCGATTATTTGTTCTGAAAATATTTCTGATACATCAAAATTATTATTAGATTCATACATCAAAGGAATAAATAATTATAAGAATAAATTCAGTTATAAAAAAACGGCGTCAAATGATTACTCGGAAAAAGATTGGACTAAAGAAGATGTAATTGCTTTATTCTATCTTCTTGAATTTTCAGGAAGATTTATTAATTATAGGGAATTATCAGTTGCCATGCCGGAGGAAAAGAAAGCCTGGGCAGATGAACTTTTCGGTAAAGACAATTCTGTTTTCTATGCCCAAACTGATTCCAATTTTGTAAACGGATTCAGGAAAATATCTGAAAGACTTGAAAACGCGATCGGATATTACGGCGAGGGTTTTGTCTATTTTTCATCTATAAATTCAGAGATAAATTACGGCTTAAAACTCATGAGTTCTTCGTCGATATACCCGCTTTGGTACCCTGTTCGTTTCGAAATGAACGGTAAATATTATGATGCTGTAACTGCAGCATCTCTACCTTTTGCTTTCCATTTATCCGGAAACGGATTCCATTCAGTTTTTCCGGCGCGTACGGATTATTTTTCAGTAAGCAGAATTATGCTTACTGAAACAGAAGAATCGTATATTTCCCCAGATAAGAAATATCTTTTTAATAAAATCAGAAAACCGACCGGTGCGCCTTATGCAGCTGTTTCCGACCAGGGATTTATTGCCTTTGCGGATGATTTTGGAATAGACGGCAATTCTTATCCTCCCGAAAAATCCGGTGATACCTCCGGCGATTCTGCAAAAGAGTATTATTTTATAAGAAATAGTTTTCCGAAAAATACCTATATAGATTTTCTTTTTGATCTTACGGGCGGAGATAAAGAGATTGATTTTAAGGGATATCTTTCTTCGGCAGATACTTATCCATCGGTTATTCTTGTATCAAAAGACGATGAGGTTAAAGAATACAATTGCGGATTTTCTTTTGCTGATTATTCTGAGAAAACTCTTTTAAAGAAAAAAAATGTTCAACCTGTTAATTGTTTCTCAGAAAGAATCATGTCCGGATCAGGCTTTGCATCAGGTGATATTTTTTATGATCCGTTTAAAAGAAATTATTCTGCAATAAATTCACTGCGTTATCAAAATATTTCAAATATTATTAGAGAAGGAATGACAAGAGATAACATTCTTGAATTCTCGGTAATTGATAAGTCAGTCTCCATGGAATACTTCCTTCCGCTTTTTATGAAAAAACTTGATAACGTTCAGATAACATCAGGAAAACTCGCCAGAATTTATTTTTCCGGATGGAACGCTTCTTTTGATTCTAATTCCGTTGTTCCGTCTATCTATGAGGGAGTGTATCTTAATTTTTTAAATGAAACATTTTCAGATGAATTCGGAGAAGTTTTTTTTTCAGCGTTTGAAAAAGGATATCTTTCTGCAGAATTACTGGGAGATATAGTTGATAAAGGCATATCTCCGTTTTTTGACGATATTTCAACTCCTGAAACAAGAGAGGATCGCGATAAAATATTCGATAAAGCTTTTCTTAAAACAATCCGTCTTATGCACAGAAGATTCGGTCCTAAAATGGAAAACTGGACACTCGGAAAATTTTCATCAGCAAGTCCTTACAGCGGCAATTATGCACCTTCACTTAAAAGACTTTATGTTTCCGGCGACCAAAGTTCAGTCAATGCTAGTTATTATAAATATAATAAAAATGATTCGTTGTTCAATGTCTCTTATTTTACTTCGTTAAGCTCTGTATTCTCTAAAGATTTTATGGTTTCTGCAAATTTTCCTGTTTCAATCGGATATTTTCGAAAATTCGCAAGACCGCGTCCCGGGGACTTTTCCGAAGTAAAAGCATTTACGGAAGCTAACAGACTTGTGATTAATCCGGAGATAAAATGAAATATTTTCTGCTTTTGTTTATTACTGTTTTCTCTTTTGGTTTTTCTGCTTCAGTTGCTGATAAGCAGAGTTCTTCTGATAAAAAGAATATTGCTAAAATCAAGAAAACTAATGAAAACAACCGCCGGGAAATAATACAGAAAATGAAAGTGTTTATCGGCGAAATCAATGGAAGAATTGATGACAGCAACATTATTTTATCTGAACCCGTAAAAGCTGAATCTGTTTCAGGAATCAGCAAATCATCACATGTTCATTATATAAACGGAACAATGGATACTGTATATGGTTATTCCCTTTCTGATTCACTCCCGATTTATTCCGAACCGGATTCATCGGAGAAAACGGGTACTCTTTCATTTGCTGAACAATGCGAGGTTCTGATAAAAACCGAAACTGTTTCGGATGGTGAAATATCTGAATGGATTTTTGTGAGAAGGGAAAACGGCGATGAGGGTTGGATTGATTCACGTTATTTTTCTACATCAAAGCCTGCTTCAAAAAAGGATCCCAAAAAGCTGATTGCTGAAAAACCTGATACGAAAAAGTTTTCCGTTCCGGCTGCGGGAATCCGTACAAGCAATTTCGGATACAGGGTTCATCCTGTCACAAAAAAGAGCGGCACATTTCATTCCGGAATTGATATAGCGGCTAAAGCCGGAACTCCGGTTTATGCTGCAGCCGATGGAGAAATTAGAACTGCCGAGTTTAAAAAAAACGGTTATGGAAACCTGATTATAATTGCTCATGCTGATGATCTTGCAACTTATTACGGCCATCTTTCTAAAATTTCAGTTCGTAAAGGCAGGAAAATAAAAAAAGGGGATTATATCGGAAATATCGGTTCTACAGGAACAGCAACTGGACCTCATCTCCATTTTGAAGTACGTAAAGGTTCCAAGGCGCTTGATCCGGACAAGTATATTTAGCTTGAAAAATTAGAAAAAGCGTGAAAATATTACAAAGTAAAAATCATCAGACTATAAAGAGAGTGTAATATGCAGAACAATGAAGGGTTGAAAAAAAGTCTTACTCAGGAAGTAAATGAATTTCAGAAAACTGATCCGGAATCCATAAAAAAATCAATAACAACTCATCTGGAATATTCTCTAGCCAAAGATGAATATACTGCGACACAGCGTGATTTATATGAATCAATCGCGCTTACTACAAGAGACCGTCTTGTCGACAGATGGATAAAAACACAGCAGAGTTATTATGACAATGACGTTAAGCGCGTATATTATTTTTCGATGGAATACCTCGTCGGACGTACACTCGGAAATTCTCTAGTTAATCTCGGGCTTTATGAGAACTCTCAGCAGGCACTGAGAGAGTTGGGTTATAAATTGGAAGATTTGCGTGAAGCGGAATGGGATGCCGGTCTCGGAAACGGCGGTCTCGGGAGACTTGCCGCATGTTTTCTTGATTCGATGGCAACTCTTGCCTATCCGGCGTACGGTTACGGACTCCGGTATGAATTCGGAATATTTCATCAGGTAATTAAGGACGGTTATCAGGTTGAGCTTCCTGACAGCTGGCTGCGTTACGGTAATCCGTGGGAGATCGCACGTCCCGAATTTTTGTTTCCGGTAAATTTTTACGGACATGTTGAAGAATACCGTGATGAGAACGGAAAACCGCGTAAGAGATGGTCTAATCCTTCTCAGATAATTGCAATGGCATATGATACTCCTGTGCCTGGGTATATGAATAATACCGTAAATACTATGCGCCTCTGGAGTGCAAAGGCTACACGCGAATTCGATTTTCACGAATTTAACGACGGTGATTATCATAAGAGCGTTTCCCATAAGGCTGAATCCGAAACTATATCAAAGGTTCTTTATCCTAATGACAATATTCAGCAGGGAAAGGAACTTCGTTTAAAGCAGGAATATCTTCTTGTTGCAGCATCCTTACAGGATATTATACGCCGCTATAAAAAAGGATTTCCTGACTTTAAGATGTTTTCTGAAAGAGTTGCGATTCAGCTTAATGATACTCACCCGGCTCTTGCTATTCCTGAGCTTATGCGTATTTTGATAGATGATGAAAGAATGAGTTGGGATGAAGCATGGGATATTACAACTAAAACATTCGGTTATACTAATCACACAGTTTTGCCCGAAGCTTTGGAGAAATGGCCGGTTGATCTTCTTCAGCGTGTTCTGCCGCGTCATCTTGAAATTATTTTTGAAATCAATCACCGTTTTATTGATATTCTTACTGCGAAGTATCCTGAAGATTTTAAACGCATGGGAAATATGTCAATCGTAGAAGAAGGCGAGAAAAAATATGTGCGCATGGCGAATCTTTGTATCGTCGGAAGTCATTCCGTAAACGGAGTTGCCGCGCTTCATTCGGAAATTCTCAGAAACAGCTGTTTCAAATATTTCTATGAACTGTGGCCGGAAAAATTCAACAACAAGACGAACGGAATAACTCAGAGACGTTGGCTGAGACTTGCAAACTGGGAACTTTCCCAGCTTATCACAGAAACAATCGGCGATAAGTGGGTAACGAATCTTTTTGAACTGAAAAAGCTTGAAAACTTTATTAATGATAAAAATTTCCGTGAGAAATTCAGACAGATTAAGCTGAATAATAAGAAGCGTTTTGCTGATTATATTAAAGAAAATAACGGGATTGATGTTGATGTTGATTCGATTTTCGACTGTCAGGTAAAAAGAATTCACGAATATAAACGTCAGTTACTCAACGTGCTTCATGTGATCACATATTATAACAGAATAAAGGATAATCCGGGTAAGAAATTTGTTCCGAGAACTGTTATTTTTTCAGGAAAATCCGCTCCGGGTTATCATCAGGCTAAACTTATCATTAAGCTTATCAATTCAGTGGCTGACGTGGTGAATAATGATCCTGAAGTTAATAAGTATCTAAAGGTTGTTTTTATTGCAAACTATTCAGTTTCTATTGCTGAGAAACTGATTCCTGCGGCAGATCTGTCCGAACAGATTTCAACCGCCGGAATGGAGGCTTCCGGTACAGGAAATATGAAATTTGCTTTGAACGGAGCTCTCACAATAGGAACTCTTGACGGAGCGAATGTTGAAATTAAGGAAGAGGTCGGTGACGAAAATATTTTCATTTTCGGACTGAAAGACGATGAGGTTACGAATCTCAAATATTCCGGATATAATCCGCGCGAATATTATCATAAGAACGGTGAACTCAGAAGAGTGCTTGATATGATTGAAAGCGGATTCTTTTCTCCATCGCTTCCGACCCTGTTCAAGCCGATTGTTGATTCTCTTCTCAATTTCGGCGATCAATATATGCTTATGGCGGATTACGAAGCCTATATCGCGAAGCAGTTTGAAGTTGCTTCGACTTTTCTTGATTCTGAAAAATGGCTGACTATGGCTATTTATAATGTAGCCCGCATGGGTAAATTCTCGACTGACAGAACAATAAAGGAATATGCCGAGGACATCTGGCACATCAAGCCTCTGGAGATAAAAATCAAGTAATCGATGAACCAGCTTCTTTTGTTTGAAGACGATCTTGTTTCCGAAAACGCCGCGCTGATAAAAGGGCGGCGTTTTCTGCATATGAAAGAAATACTGAAAAACGGCGAGGGAGATTCTCTTAAGGTCGGCTTAAGAAATGGAAAGAGCGGGATTGCTGAAGTGCTTTCAATGGGTGATAATTTTGCAGAGATTTCTTTTTGCCTGAATGATGATCCTCCGCCTTCTCTTGATATTACTCTGGTTCTTGCTCTTTGCAGGCCGAAGTCTATGAAAAGAGCTTTGTATTACGCCGTATCCATGGGAGTCAAAGAAATTCATATAATCCGCAGTTACAGAGTTGATAAAAGTTATTTTCATTCTCCTGTAATATCAGATGAAGGTATTTTTGAAACATCGCTTCTTGCACTTGAGCAGTGCCGCGATACTGTTTTTCCTGAAGTAAAAGTCCATAAGCTTTTCAAACCTTTCGCGGAGGATATACTTCCTTTAATTTCTGCAGATAAAAATAAGATTCTTTGTCATCCGTATTCAGCCCTTCCTTTCCCGAAATCCGTATGCGGAAAAAGTGTAATTATTATAGGTCCTGACGGCGGTTTCATTCAATATGAAATTGACCTGTTGAAAGGTATCGGTTTCGATTGTTATTCGATGGGAGAGAGAATTCTCCGAACAGAAAATGCCGTTGCAGCAGTTCTGTCAAAATTCAGCTGAGGTACTAATGAAGATTGCCGTTCACAATGGGAAATTTCATGCGGATGATGTTTTTGCCTGCGCTATAGCGCGTATGATATATCCTTCTTGCAGTATAATAAGGACAAGAGACGGGCTTGAACTTTCTAATGCCGATATGCGTGTTGATGTCGGAGGAAAGAATGATCCGGCGACGAATGATTTCGATCATCACATGACAGGCGGAGCGGGGGAAAGAGCAAACGGAGTTCCATATGCCGCGTGCGGACTGATGTGGAAACATTTCGGAAAACAAATCGCCGGAAATGATTTTGTATGGAACTATGTCGACCAGAAACTGATTCAGACTATAGATGCACTGGACTGCGGTGTTGTTTCACCGGAAGCGAGAAAAATATATTCGGCAGCAGATGTTTTTGACTCGTTTAATTCACCGTGGAATGAAGAAGAGACAGATGAGAAATTTTTATCTATAATTGATTTTGCCGGTCAGGTAATAAAGAATGAAATAGCTAAGGCTAAATCGGTTCTTGAAGCTGAAGAAATTGTCCGTAGTGCAGTTAAAGAATATGCCGGCAGAAAATATCTAGTGCTTCCGGTTTTCTGTCCATGGCAGAAAATAGTTTCAGAAGAAACTGATTTTTTATATGTGATTTTCCCGGATAAAAATAATCCGTCGTACCGTGTAAGAGCGGTTCCGGTAGAGGATGAATCGTTTGATGTAAAGAAGAAGTTTCCGGAAAAATGGGCAGGCCTAAGAGAATCCGAACTTGCTTCAGTATGCGGAATTTCTGATGCACTTTTCTGTCATCCGGCTTTATTTATAGCAGGAGCTCTAACCCTTGAAGGAGCTGTAGCCATGGCGGAAAAATCCGCCATGGAATGAGTTTTATTCTTTGTAATTGTCGGATATGATTTTTTTAATTTCTTCTATTACTTCTATTACGTATGGATCAACACTGTTTTTGCAGAAGACACCGGTTTTAATAACCGGAATTAGATTATATTCTCCGACAATTCTGTAGTGAACTTCAAATGCCGCATCTTTGCCGAGTATTCCGTTATCTGAATACGAAAATACGAGGCGGTTTTTGCGAGTGTCATCGGCATCCGTAACTGCTATTCTGTATCCTCTGTTGTGTTTTGATACTTTCACCATGCGTGTCGCGCGCTCTTCCATTACTTTCTTGAGAAAATGAATTCCTTCAGGATTGGATCTAAGACCTGAGTCTGAAGCGCCTGCGAAAATGTCCTTTTTCATCTGTAGAAATTTTTCTTTTGAAATATGCTCTGAAGGTTTCGGGATTTCACTGAATTTTTTCTGTTCGTAATCCCAAGTACTTACTGCATCAACTACGCCATCAGCGTTATTATCGGTAATCAAAGTGATTTTATTTTCGCCGGATTTGAAGTCTCCGATTACAATGTTTGTTACTTTCCCGATTGATTGAAAAAGAGCGTAATCTTCAAGTGCATGTGGTACGGGCATGTCTTTTAGTTTCGACTTTGTTATTAAATCTGAAGGAACATACTTTCCGGATTTTGTTCCGGACTGATCAGCGCGGTTTTTAAATACGGCGCCTAGAGAAAAGCTTATAGCGATGAATGCTGTAAAAACAATTATTTTTTTCATAATACCTCTGCCTCAATGTTCTCCAATAGTGATTCAGTATGCCGAAAAAGACAAATATTTTTTAACAATAAACAAAAGCTTTTATTTTGATTTACCTCTGACCAGCCAGACACTGTTTTTGTTTTTCTTCGCATTGACGTTTATAAAGCCGTAATTGACATTGGCATAATAGCAGGCTGTGCTGGGCCAGTCAAGCGACGGTGTAGATGTCCAATACCATTTACCAATATTTACAAACCCGGCTTTTTTAAGAAATTCTGACCAGTCGTTTGAATTGTCCATTCCCTGAAACAGCATCTGGAAATCTTTGCGGGTCGGAAGACGCCAGTCATTGTGGCCGTACTTTTTAAAATTATTTGCATAATCGACTGCATCTTCCCATGTTTTTTCTCCGCCATGAGAAGTATCTTTTATCCATGAAAGTCCTGTCTGAGTATCTGTAATTATTCCTTCATTTTCTGATTTGAATCTGTTTCCAATGTCGGGAAGAACTTTTGTTTTATCGGTAGAAATACCGGATTGATTTGCTTGATTATCCCTAACAGGCCAGAGATAATAAAGATTTTGGCCGATTCCTTCGGATTTATGAGGTCTGTTTGCCGTGATATTCCATGCTTCGCCGTTTGCAAAAATATAAAGATCTCTCACATTCTGAAAACCGGCGTTGCTAAGTACTTGAATTCTGTTTTTGGGATCTATATCCTCCAAAAGTGCATTAAACTCGGCTGCCGTAGGGACTCTCCAATTTTGACTTTTAGATACAGATCTGAGTTTGGAATAAACCGGAGCAACATCCTGCGGATAAAGTCTTTTTTGTGCAAAGTCGGCGTTTTTCAGCCAGATCAGTCCTGTTTTTGTATCGGTAATTGAGTCGTCCTTATTGTCAATAAAGCGTTTTTGCTGGGATGACGACGGTTGAAAAATTAGAAATGACATTAATAATATCAAAAATTTGAAACGCATGACGCCTCCGGAGTTTTATACACGAATCACCTTAATACTAAAATGATAAGGATTTCTTTTCAATAAAAAAATCATATTTTCGCATGGTCTCATGCAAAAGATCAAAGATGCCCGCGAGGCGGGCAGACTTCAAAGGCTTCGCCTTTGATATCCATTTGTCCGAGTGTCGGACGACAATATAAGGCTTCGCCTTATGTATCCGAGTTTCGCATGGATCATGCGAGAATATTCAAAGGGACGAGGGGCTCAGTCGCCGCCCCTCATCCCTTTGAGATCCCGCTCCTGGCTTTTGTCGCGCGTATTCCTCGCACCGGCTTTGCCGGATGCTGCGGACGCGCGAGTTGTGTCCGACTACGTCGGACGTTTTAAAGATTTTTTCTCTCATTCTATTTGCGCTCTTCAAATACCTCTCTGCATCTTTTTCATTCGAGCTTGTACCTTTCACGTAGCTTTTTCAGTCTAAAGCAATCGAATTTGAATCTTTTCGTGAATAATTGAAACCAAAAGGGAGAATGAACAGATATTTGTCAGGTTAAAAATATATTTATAGATTATTTGTGATATCATATAAGTAATCTTTAAGTCTTATTGTTCCGAATCCAGAATCAATTATTGTTTTAGATGATTGAATATGATCTATATCGAAATAGCTCAATATTAAATGATAACAGATTCAAAGAAGTTTATCATTGAATTGTTTGAGTCTCGGCTTGTTATTATTTTAATTGAATCTGTGCTGAAATAGTAATAAACAATCATATGAGTGGAATTTGTGGATATTCTGGAGCTTGTTCCGTAAGTTGTAGAATTGTGATTTGTTTTATTTAAATGCACAACATCATCTCGTATTCTTTTGTGTAGTTTCTTATGATTTTCTAAAACTTTTTTGCAAAAAGATTCATATAGATTAAATTCTTTTGGCGAGAGTTCTTTTACTGCATCATTAAGCAGGTTTATATTGATAATTGCCTGGGCGCTGTAATAAATTGCATCAAATTCAAACATTAGATTGTTATTCCAGTTAAATGCAACCCAATCACCATTATCTGGTTTATTGAAGTTTTTCTTGCAGTATTCATGTATTACAGAGTATTCTTTTTGGAAATTATTGTAATGATATATAAATCGTAAAACCGCATATTTGAAATTAGCTTCAAAAAAACCGAATGGTCTTTGCTTATATTCGAAGTCTAACGCATCAAATGAATATAGTTTTGCAAGTTCCAGATTGGTCATACTTGATCTCCAAAATGGGTATTTAAATATATGATTATCAATCAAAGTCAACAGAAAAGCTTAAGGGTATTATACTTATGCGGATAGCGGCTGTGCAGGGTTTGTCATTTAGAAGCTGTTGTTTTTATATGAATTCGCTTTTCTATTGAAATCTTTTTTTGAGACCATGAATCATCAATAATTGAAAACCAGACTGTGTCGCGGTTTCTACCTTTGATCATCAAATGCTTTTTGAATGTGCCTTCATATTCGAAGCCGAGAGACTCCGCGGCATGTTTGCTTGATGTATTGTCATTGTCGCACTTCCATGCGATTCTTCGGTAATGCAAATTTTCAAATAAGTATGTGAGAATTAACAAAACTGCCGCTGAATTGATTTCTGTATTGCGGGCTTCATTCGAGTACCAAACGCTACCGATTTCAGCATTGCCTGACATCGAATCGATATTGATTATCGAACAACTTCCCACAGTTTTGCCGAGCCGCTTTGAAAAAACAGTGAATACTATATTGTCAGCATTAGACGTTTGATTTTCGATATAGGATTTAACTTCTCGGGCATTATTAAACGGACCAAAAAACATATGATGAAATATATAATCACCATTATCTGATGCAGCTTCAAATAAAGCATCAGCATCTCCGATTGTCATTGGAGTCAATTTAACAAATTCATTCTCAAGAATTAATCTTTCGGGTTTTCTGAACATGAAATACCTTAAATTGATTTAATCATTAATATTCTTATTGATAGTTCTTCTGACCGATAAAAGAACCGGGCTGAAATATTTCTTCCAGAATTTATTGGCAAAAAGATTTGCCGTTTCAAAATCGACATGAATGAGTTCGATGTTGTTTGAAGTGCAGTAATTAAAAACATTTTTTAAAAGATCTTTGCCGAGATTATTTCCGCGGTGTTCCGGCTTAATGTAGGCGCCGATCTCATCAATCATTCCGCAGTTTTTGACAGACAGATCGATGCAATTATTTTCATGCGAGACGCTTAAGTTTATGAAACCGACAGGAATGTTATTGTTATAAGCGATGAATACGTTTCCATTAGTAAGAATTTTTGAAATATCATCAATTAAATACGGATCGCGTTTTAAAAATAGGGGAGACGAGGCATAATATTCTCTCGATTCTTCGACTAATGAACATAAAATATCTGCGTCATTTGATGCGGCTTTTCTGATTTCATAAGATGAAACCGCATCAAGCTTTGCATCAGTGCGTGCGAACGCATCTACTAGATATGAACCGAAACCAAGATCATAAAGAGTATTTTTCAGCCGGGTATCGTTATAGTTAATTGTCCACATGTGATTGAATATATTTTTGCTCACCCAGTCTTTGGCTGCCGCCTGATATAAAAGCAGGTAGACTTTATCCGCGTAATCATCGATTACAGCATGACCGATAGATGGACAGAAAACGGATTCCTCTCCGTTAAAATTAAATGCGTCGAATGCAAGATAGCCGATTAGTATTCCGTCGGCTTCTGCAGCGAAAGCAGCTCCATCTTTGACTTTCTGTTCAAGAAAATCCTTTATTTCGCTTGTATTTGTTTTCCAGTATGAAGGAAAGAAATTATTGGTTGAAGAGTATTTATTATAACAGTTTTGCCAAATATCGGCCGCCTGGTTGATATCGCATTCATTCATTTTGTGAATTTTGATTTTGTTATTCATGATAAGCCTCAGTTTGGTAAGTTATAAATTTCGAATCACCTCAACCCCCTCTTCAATAGAGAAGAGCTTTCGCAATTGAGTCAATAGAATATTTCTAATGAACAGTTTCCCGTCTTACCTCTCTCTCCTTTATCAAAGGTGGATTGACCCCTGTTTGTTGGACAAAAATATTTTTGCTTATGAAATTGACTCCCTGAATTTAACGGGAGAAAGCCAACCTAATTTCTTCTTAATCCTTACATTGTTATAGTAATCTATATAGTCA